>SDBU01002160.1_pt1 | contig 26748 bp, 19 predicted proteins | sample 2277071 | NCBI WGS metagenome assembly SDBU01 (sample SAMN10397929, study PRJNA504765) | marine sediment metagenome | isolation source: marine sediment core GS08_GC12, 126 cmbsf | place: Arctic Ocean: Gakkel Ridge, Loki's castle | collected 2008 | reverse complement strand
ATGATGGTGGCGGCCAAGGGAGCGTAGCCGCTGCCGATCCCCTTGCCGGTGCAGATCATGTCGGGCACCACACCCCAGTGGTCGATGGCGAACTTGGCCCCGGTGCGACCCCACCCGGTTATCACCTCGTCCAGGATCAGCATCACATCATGCCTGTCGCAGATGTCCCGTATGATGGGGAAATACTCTGGAGGAGCTCCCAGCACCCCGGATGTGTTGCTGTAGGCCTCGGTGATGAAGGCGGAGACCACCGACTCCCCCTCCCTCTTGATGGTACTCTCCAGCTCCCAGGCGCATCTCAGGCCGCATCCAGGATACGAGTGGCCGTAGGGGCAACGGTAGCAAGTTGGCGAGGGAACAAAGCCCGACTTGAAATAGTAGGGATGATAGTCGGGCCGCCTGGACGAACGCCCACCATAGGACAGGGCCCCCAGGGAACTCCCGTGGTAGCCACCCCAGCGACAGATGACCTTGAACCTGGTGGCATGTCCTCGCTCTATGTGGTAGCGGCGAGCCAACTTGACCGCCAGTTCCGTGGACTCTGTCCCCGTGGAGACAAAATAGACATGGGACATCCCCTTCGGAGCAAAGTCGCGGATGATGCGCTCGGCCAGACGAATGGGTGGGGGGGTGTTGAACGCCGAGATGTGGGCATGGCATAGCCTCTCGGCCTGCTTGGTCATGGCCTCGATCACCTCAGGAACCGCGTGGCCGATGAGCACCGCGCCCACTCCCCCCGAGGCGCCGTCAAAGTAGCGCTTGCCCCCATCGTCCCACAAGTAGTGCCCCTTCCCCCTCACCATCAAGGGGTATTCGCGAGTCAGGCTCTGCCGCAGATAATGATCGCCGTCCGAATGCTTGCTCATCGGCAACCTCCAGTCTCATCATCTTCTCCGCCAAAGATCGTCAACCTTCGATGGGCTCGAGCCACCGTATCCCGATAGGAAGCGATAAAGCCCCCCAGCGTGGCTCGCACCGGTGGCCAGGAAGCCACAGCCGAAACGTCCTCCAGCGAGAGCGGCCTGTCCGGTCTCCAGCTCAGGCCATCGCCTGGAAGATAGTAGGCCTGCCGGAACACCTCGCTCTGCTGGAGCACGCGGAGCACCACCTCGGGAACAGGCCTGAGAACGCCATCCAGGTCCAGGTCCCGTTTGTGCACGTCGAAAGCTCGACGTATGTTGGGAAACACCGTAATGATGGGCACTCCCAGCAACTCGCTGATGTCCGGAAACCAATCGTCGTAGTCGCGCAAGGAGGCGATGAGGAGTCTCACCTTGTCTTGCCCCAGGCCCAAGCCTCCCGAGGCTGCGGGGCCGTATAGATGCTGGTAGGCTCGTTTACCAACGGCGACGCCCGCCCAGCGTGCACCTTCATCGCCAGACGGCACGCCGCTTGCATTCAACTCCTCGCGCACCGGTTGGGCCAGGCGGCCGTTCATCACTACTATGTATGAGGTCAACTGCTGACCTTCCCGCAATACCTTGGCAAAGGGAGAGATCTGGAACATGCCGAAGGACACGGTGATTGTCACTCCGATGCCCTGTTGAGTGAGCTCTCGGGCCGCCTCGAGGCCTGCTTGAGTGCCTGGCAGCTTGAAGACCACATTGGGCACTCCCTTCAAGCGCTCTTCCAGGTGCGTATAGATGTACCTCGCATCTGCGATCATCGCAGACGCGTCCGCGTGCCTTTCGGGGTTCACCTGCAGGCAAACGTAGGCGCGCCGCCCCCCTGAGACCAGGAACACGTCGCGAAGGAGCCTGGCGTTTTCCAAGACCACCTCTATGGTGATTCCCCTGGCAAGGTCCGCAAGCGCCGCCTGAAGCGGGTCTCCCCCGGCGCGCAAGAGAAGCGACGCCTCCCCCCGGCTGAAACGCGCATCAATGAGCGCGTCCATCCTGGCGTCGAGGACCTCTGGGAAAAGGTCCCAGGTGATCTTGACCAGAGCCGGATTGGTGGTCACGAACGAAGCGCCAACCCACATGGCATACTGTAGGAAAGCAGCGTAGTCGTTGCCGATGTCAGTCTTGCGAGCGGCCGCGATGCGCCAGAGATTGCTGCCGCTCAGGGCCTCGACTATGCTCCCAACGTGGCCGCGTAGGCCACCCTCTGTCAGCGCGCTGGCGCCGTGACGAGCACCATCCTCAGTCAAGCCCTCGATGCGGAGACGCACGGCCTCCTTCGTTCGCCACTCTCGTAGCAGCGCTGTTTCGGCGTCCGACGCTTCCCAGCCAACACGCTCAGCCACAGCAAGGCACTCTTGCGCCAGCTCATCGAGGAGGCACTGATCCAGGAGGGCCGCGAGATTCCACTGCGCAAGGCAAGAACGCAGGCCGACGGACACCCAGGCCAGGAAAGCCAGCCCATGCATCTGCTTCTCGGTGGTCCAGGAACGGAAGTCGCGCTCCACCAAACCCATGGCTTCGCGCAACCGGCCCGTGAAACGCTGCGGTGGGGTATGAAGAAGCATCACGTTTGCCGCGCGAGCACTCTCCCCCTTCAAAGCCAGATCGCATACGGCTTCGGGAGACATGTTGGCCAAACGCTGACGCTCGGCCAAGATCGCGCGCCGCTTCTCGCTGGAGATGTCTCCTCCGGGGGGACTTGATGTCAAGATGCCCTCCTCTCTGAGTGGGCTACTGTCACCGGCAGCTGCCATACATTGGGCTGACTGCGCACTAGCCATCACGCTCGGGATAATGGCCACCGGGAGCTGCTCGCCCAGACGGCCCTCTCCCGACCGTTCATCCGAATCTCTCCAGATTCATCGCTCCCGAATCCCAAAGCCCGAAAGTAGAGCACAGACTGCGAAAGACGCTATCACAGCGTTCTGCATTTGTCAATGGCTTCATTTTGGCTAGAATGGTCTGAGGTGCTGGAGGCGACCGAGGGAGAGTGGCGAGCCAACATGGAAGAGGTGTTTCGTCTGGATTGAGCTATGGTGCCAAAGACCGACTGGGCGGATGATTCCACTGGCAGAAGAGGACAAATGAACGACATGACCCCGTGGTATGAAAAGAGCTTCGGGCTCACGTATCTGGAGCTTTACGCACGCCATGATGAGCAGGAAGCCAAAGAGGAAATAGAGTCGATTGTCGGGCTGGTCGCTCTCTCCAGGGATGAGCCTCTGCTCGATCTCTGCTGCGGCGCCGGTCGCCACCTGAAGGCGTTGCGCGACATGGGATTCACTCGGCTTGTGGGCCTGGACCTGTCCAGGGAACTGTTGGAGGTCGCCGCAGAAAGACTGGCGGCAGATGACGCAAGCAACTTGACTGGCCATGTTCAGCTTGTTCGGGCAGATATGCGCTTCATACCCTACGCCAATTGCTTCGCCTCCATCCTATCGCTGTTCAGCTCCTTTGGCTACTTTGAAGCAGACCGAGAGAACTCGGCGGTTCTCCTGGCCGCATACGCCTCGTTGAAGCCTGGGGGAATCTTTCTGATCGACTGTCTTAGCAAAGACTATATTGTCGCTCACCTGGTTGCCTGTGACGAGAAGACTGTGGGACAGCGACGTATCAGGAACGTGCGCCGTCTGACTGATGGCGCTCGCCGCGTCGAGAAAACGACCGCCGTCACCACTGGCGATGGAGTCGCACAAGAGTTCCACGAGTCGGTTCGCCTCTACTCGGAAGAGGAGATGGTGGCCATGCTGGAGGATGCCGGATTCGTGGCTATTCGCACCTACGGTTCGCTCAAGGGCGAGCGCTTTACCCCTGAGAGCGAACGTCTGGTTATCGTGGCCCAAAAGGGACAAGTCGGATGATTGTCAGTATCAATTGGCGTCAACTGCCCGCTGTGGCAGCGAACGGACTATTCCTCGATTACGTGGAGGGCCGAGCCGCAAGCTTCTACTCGTACCCTCCCCTGGGGTTCCGAGAGGCTCTTGAGGGCCGACGAAGCCATCCCTACCCACGCCAGCAGATCGTGGACCGAATAGGGGCCTACAATGCTCGACTCGGCGCTCATCCCGCTGTAGAGGCCAACGTCGCTGCGCTGCGCCGACCTTCTACCTTCTGTGTGATGAGTGGGCAGCAAGTTGGGTTCATGGGCGGTCCTGTCTATACTGCCTACAAGATCATCTCGACCATCCGACTGGCTGCCCAGCTCAGCAGCACGCTGGGCACCAGAGTGGTCCCGGTGTTTTGGCTGGCCACCGAAGATCACGACTTTGGCGAGATCAACCACGTTCACTATCTCAAGGACGACGGCGAGGTGGGGCGAACGAGGTTCGCGTGGGCGCAAGAGGGGCGGTCCATTATCGAACTTCCGGCGAATGACGAGGTGAGGCGCGCCTACAGTGACTACATAAAGCGGTTGCCAGGCACACACGTCTCGCGAATCGAGGAGGTCTTTTCCCCTGGAATCGGGGATGATTACTGTACGTGGCACGCTCGGATATGGTCGCGGCTCTTCGGTGGGCGAGGTCTTGTGATCGTGGAACCCACTATATTGCGTGCGGCAGCTCGCGACTTTTTCCAAACCTGCTTGAGACAGAGCCACCGCATCAGGTATCTTCTCCAGGATGTTGCCAAACGTCTCGGTGCCGCGGGCCACTCCCCATCCCTCTCAACCGATACCGCTGGACAACTATACGCGATCGACGGCTCAGGTCGTCGCGTCCGGGTGACACGGCCACAGGAGCATCTTGCTAGCGCACTGGAGAGTCCGGAGCGCTATTCCACCGATGCCGCCCTTCGGCCCCTCTTTGCCGACGCGGTGCTGCCCATTCTGGCCAGCGTCGTTGGCCCTGGCGAGATCGCCTACCAGGCGATGCTGCGGCCACTCTATGAGCTTTTCGGCATACCTCAGCCGGTCCTGTTCCCCCGCAAGAGCTACACTCTTGTGGCCCAGCAAGACCTTTCGCGGCTCAGGCGCTATGGGATGACCGCGAACACGATTCTGACCCAGAAAGTGAACCCGGGGCATATCCTGCGCAATCTCATGCCAGATTCGGCAAAGGAGCTGTTCGCCGATGCGCGCTCCGGCGTAGAGGCTGCACTTGCCCCCCTAAAGACCCATCTAGAGAGCATCGACCCCAGTCTGGGCAAAACCTGGATCAGGGCAGTCACCAACATCGCCCGGAGCATCGATGGACTCGAGGACAGGGGCGCAACGGCCGCGATGGGCAAGTCAGGGTTGTCCAAGAGGGAGGTACAGATGCTACGCAATGCCCTGCTTCCCAGGGGCCGCCTGCAGGAGCGCGTCTTTCCCTTGCCCCATTTCTTGACCAGGCACGGCCCTGGGTTCCTCGAGGCAATCTTTGGCGCCGGCGAGCTGGACGATTTCTCTCACCATGTGCTTTCGATGGAGGTTCGGCATGGCTGATCTTGATGTGATGGCTTTTGGCGCCCATCCTGACGACATCGAGATAGGATGTGGGGGAACCCTGATAAAGCTCGCCGACATGGGATACTCTATCGTTCTGGTTGACATGTCCTGGGGCGAGCTGGGCACCAGGGGCAGCGTCGAAACCCGCATGGTCGAAGCGGCCAGCGCGGCCAAGATCATCGGAGCCATCGCGCGAGAGAATCTGGCCTTGGAGGACGGCAACATCCACACTACCAAGGAGGCCAAGCGAAGAGTTGTCGAGATCGTGCGCAAGTACCGCCCGCGCCTCGTTTTTCTTCCCTATCATGAGGATCGGCACCCCGATCACTATAACACCAGCCAACTGGTCTATGAAGGAGTCTTCCTGTCCGGGCTTGAGCGCTATAAGACAGGCCAGGACAGCTACCGGCCGCTCCGGGTTGTGTACTACCAGGGGAGGTATCCCTTCGAGCCTACGTTCACCGTCGATATCACCGCACAGTTCGAACGCAAGATGCAGGCCATCTACGCGTTTTCGACCCAGTTCCAGCCCAATGACACCTTCTACAGAGATGCCGGGCTAACCTACCAGGATCCCACTTGGGCATTCACTCACCGAGCGGCTCATTATGGCGCGCTCATCGGCAAGAAGTATGGCGAGGTGTTCTTGGTTCGGGGCAGGTTGCAGGTAGAAGACCCCATGCAGCTCAAGTTCTCATCTTTCTAGCGTCGGTCCCTGCTTCGATGACCCTTGAGTATCCACAGAGAGGAAGATCATGCGAATTGGTATAGCCTGCTATCCGACTCACGGCGGAAGCGGCGTGGTGGCCACCGAGCTTGGCAAACACCTGGCCGAAGACGGACATGAGGTCGCCTTCATCAGCTACTCGATGCCCCTAAGGCTGACCGATATGCCGGCACGGGTCAGTTTCCACGAGGTGGAGTCGATTGAGTACCCGCTGCTGAGGAGCTTTCCCTACACGTTGGCCTTTGCCTCCAAGATGGCCGCTGTGGCCCGTTTGAAGAAGCTGCAGATTCTGCATGTCCACTATGCCATCCCCTTCACCTCGGCTGCCTTGCTGGCAAGACAGATCGCCCCCGAGCTAGACCTGAAAGTCATCACCACCTTGCACGGTACCGACGTCACCATCGTGGGCAGCCACCCGTCGCTCGTGTCAGTGACCCGAATCGCCATTGAGGCCTCTGATGCTGTCACCGCGGTCTCTCACTTTCTGAAAGAGGAGGCCATAAGGCGGTTTGAGGTGAGCAAGCACATCGAGGTCATCTACAACTTTGTGGATCCAGACCGACATGAGTATCCTCCCCCCCACTGCATACCACCCTGTGACCATCCGGGGCAGGCCACCCTGATGCATATCTCCAATTTCAGGTCTATCAAGCGCATCACTGACGTGATCGCGACCTTTGCCCTGGTCTGCGAGAAGCTGGATGCCAGGCTGATCCTCGTGGGTGGCGGCCCCGACTCCTGTCGAGCCTTGCGGACGGCCTCGGAGCTGGGTGTTGCTGACCAGGTTCAGTTCATAGGAGTCGTGCCCCGGGTCGAACCACTGCTGAGAACGGCCGATCTCTTGCTGCTGCCGAGCAGGAACGAGAGCTTTGGCCTGGTGGCCCTGGAGGCCATGGCCAGTGGCGTGCCGGTGATCGCCAGCGATGTCGGCGGGCTGCCAGAGGTCGTGGTGCATGGCGTGACCGGATTCCTGGCTCCCGTGGGCGACACGGAGAAGATGGCCGAGTATGCCGTCACCCTGCTCACAGACCAAGCCCTGTTTGCGAGCTTTGCCGAGGCGGGTCGTCGTCGCGCGGTGGACAGGTTCGACTACCACAAGATCATTCCACAATACGAGGCCCTTTATGAGCGGGTGCTGGGGCAGGAGGCGTGAGGCCGACTCGTCCCCGGTCTGTGGCTGTCTTGCCCCAGACCGACTTGGAGAAATGCCAGGGCGTCCGGCAAAGTGCGGCGCTGAACGAGGTCAGGGATGTCTCGGTTGCTTTCCGCTAACAAGGCGATCATATGCCTGAGCATCCTGTTGATGACAGGGTGCACCCCTGCTGCGATGCCGCCCACGACTTCTTGCACAGCCTCGACCACTGCCCGTGGACACGACAGCGCTTTAGCACCTCAGCGCCACGCACCGCCCGGTGCTGGCCGACTCGTGGGCGGCGTCGAGCACTTCCAGCACCCGCAAAGCGTCGTCGGTGGTAAAGGCCGGAGATGCTCCCTCCCGGAACGAGGCGATGAACCGCCACAGAGCGACGACGCCTGTGCCCCCTCCGTAGCCGCCCATGGGCTCCGGCTCGAAGCGCAACACCCGCCTGGGTGCCGCCATCCACGCTGGGTGGGTGCTGCGGGCGACAAACTCGGGCCCACTCCGCTCCCAGTTCACCCAACCCATCGTCCCCCGCAGGCCAAAGAAGAGCTGGTCGGTGGCTTGGTCGGTGACATAGCTGCAATGCAGGCTGCCCACCATGCCGTTGGTGTAGCGCAGACAAAGGGATGCCGTGTCCTCGACGTCAATGGCCGTGCCGCTGAGGGTGTCCATCATCGCCGCCACCTCGGCCACCTCGGCGGAGCTGACCCACCGCATAAAGTCGATCCAATGACAGCCCAGCCAGTGTAGGATCCCCCCGCCGCTGCGCTCCTTGCTGAACAAGAAGTGGTCCGGGGCGCGCATCCGCATCTTGTCTTCGCGCACCCACACGCTGGTGGTGATCCACCGAGCCTCGATTGAGACCGGCCGTCCCAACAGTCCACGTTGGACCATATCCTTGATGGCCAGGCCCACGGGAGAGGCCCGGCGCAGATACCCGGTGGCAAACTGCACGCCGGCCTTGCGGATCGCCTCAGCAGCGGGCAGGAACTCTGCGCTGGTACGGGCACAGGGTTTCTCGGCATAGATGTGGGCTCCGGCCTCGGCGCACCGAATGATAGCGCCGGGAGTAGCGTCGTTGGGCAGTGTAATGAGCACGGCTTCCGGCCGCTCCTGCGCCAGCAGCTCAGCCAGGCTCTCGTAGAGGGGCACGCTTTCCAGGGCGGGCTGGATCAGGGGGCGTGCCGCAGAGGGATTCGAGTCGTAGAAGGCCACCACTTCTACCTCGGGCATAAGCAGAAGCGTGCCGCGAAAGGCAGCGGCGTGGGGATGGTCCACCCCAATCTGGGCAAGACGCACTTTGTCAGTCATAGCAGACCACACTCCTTGGTGACCGGCAGGTCGCAGATGCAGATCAACGCTGACCACTGATATCCATTGCCGGAGCGACTGTGTTGCGCAGCACGCCCAGGCCGGTGATTTCCATCTCAACCACGTCCCCCACTTGCAGGAAGCTGCCGGTAGTTGCCCCCACTCCCGAGGGGGTGCCGGTGGCGATGACGTCGCCGGGTTGCAGGGTCACGAATTGGCTGATCCAGGCCACGAGCTCGGCCACTGTGAATACCATGTCGGCTGTGGTGGCACTCTGTCTCACCTGGCCATTCACCCACAGCGTGATGTCCAGCGTCTGTGGATCGGGCACCTCATCCTTCAGCACCAGAAATGGCCCCATAGGAGCAAAAGTGTCGAACCATTTGCCGTTCAGCCAATCGAAGAATCTGGTGCGGGGCGTGATCTGCCGTGGAACATCGATGTTCAGCTTGCGCCCAGAGATGTCATTAAAGTTGAGGTAGCCCGCAACGTAGCGCAGCGCCTCCCCCACGGTCACGTTGTGGCAGGTGGCGCCGATCACCACCCCAAGCTCGGCCTCGTAGTCAACACTGGTACAGATGGGCCCAGGTTGGCAGATGGCTTCGCCCGTGCCGATGGCGCAGGTCGCTGGCTTGATGAACACGCAGGGCACCTGCTGCTCCTTGCGAATGACCGTACCGCCCCCCTCCCGGACATGCTCGCGGTAATTGCCGGCCAGAGCCAGGATCTTACCGGGGTCGGGGACGGGAGCCTTGAGCTTCAGGGCGTCCAGCGCCTCCCAGGTAGCCGTTGCGTCGCCCGCAATGGCCACAGAGAGGATCTCTTTGGCCGCGGCCAAGGCTTGCTGGCCGCCCTGGAGGAAACAGCGCGCGGAACGAAAGAACTTGGCCCCAGTCCCCTCTCCAGCCAGCGCCGCCAGATCAGCGACTCTGCCCTCGTGTACCGCGCCCAGCTTTGGGCCGGCCTCTAACTCATAGGTAACCAGCTTCATGGCACAGCCTCCTTAAGGATGTCAGATCGCCCCAGGCACATCGCGGCCTAGGCCTGCCGCGGTGCGGGCAACGCCTATGTACGTCAGATCCCGAGCCGATGGCTCTGGCCGGAGGGCGGGTCCACCTCCGATCACGGATGGGCGGTTGCACCGGCCACGTGCCTGCGGCTCGACCACTCAGGGCTGCTCGGGGCCAGATGGCGTCTCCGTGATCGGGAGATCAACGCGAACGCAGCCCAGGTCTTGTGAGATCAGGATAGCCAGGATGATCTCCAGCACCTTGCGCGCCTCCCTGGGTGGACACTGGCTCTCACCGCCGTGCTCCATGACGTCGATCAACTCCCTGATGGCAGCGACGCTGTCGCTAAACTGAACCTGCGGCCAGGTCAAACGTCTCACCGCGACCGGTCCTCCCCCCCGGTCGATGGGAGCCTGTATCTCCACGAGTCCAGGCGACACACGGATGCGCCCCTTTTCGCACAACAGGTCGAACTCGTTTCGCGTCGCGGCCCTCTTGGTGCCGCAGTATAGGGCAGAGACGCCATTATGGTAGTGAATGTAGGCCGTAGCGCCGGGATCGGTGTTCGGATCGTGCCCGCCATCGCCAGCGTAGACCGGGCCATAGTCCTGCTCACCCGGATCCAACTCGCCCACGACCCATTGGGCGTCCGACTCGGCGAAGAAGTTGATCATATCAATGGTGTGAGTACCGTTCCGAAACAGCATCGCCCGAGGGCCACCGAGATAAGCAACGATACGGGAGAGCCCGCCCAGCTCGCCGCTACAGATCATATCCCGGGCCCGGTGAAACTGGGGCAGCCAACGACGCGTGTGATTGATGGTCATGGCCACGCCGGCCCGCTCGACAGCCTCGATCATGCGGTCTGCGTCGGAGAGGCTGGTGGCGATGGGCTTCTCACAGAAGATGCCCGCTACGCCTGCGGCCACAGCATCGACCACGATGTCAGCGTGTCGGTGGTCGGGGGTGACCACGCTTAGGATGTCCAGGTTCTCGTGGGCAAACATCTGGCGATAGTCGGTGTAGGCGGCGATGTCGCCCCACGTGCTGCCCCAATGTACCTCAAAGTCCTGCAGGAGCTGCGGCACCAGGTCGCAGACTGCCACCACCCGTGTTGCAGGGATCGCCGCGTAGCTCGCAGCGTGAGAATGAGGGGCCTGAAGGCCAAAGACCCTCGCAGGGCCAGCAGGGGCTGGTCTAGCGGCAATGCCGGTCAGGCCGACGATGCCCACACGATAAACCTTCATAATCATGTCCTCCTCATCCTATTGGTATGAAGCCTTCCGGGCAGTGCCGGTCAGCAATGAGGACGCACGTCTTGTCCATGATGCTCGTCTCCCCCGGTGGTGGGGATCCTAACCGCGACCCTTGTTCCCTCGCCGCGACGAGAGATGACCTCGAAGGTTCCTCCCAGCATCTCCGCACGCTCTCGCACGCTGGCAAGCTCTTGGCTGAGCCCCCGCTGTGCGACCAGGGTCAGCCTGCCGGGGCTTGCGTCCAGCAGGAAGATCGCTCCAGCCTCGAGTCCTCCTGTTCACAAGTCCGCTCGGCGGTGCCTTTGCCCCGGTGAAGACAGCCTCTTAGAGGCCGAGCGGTCATGAAACGCCAAGCGAGAAGCAAAACAGGAAGGCGCCCCGCGCCATGTCCTGGCGGCGATCGTTTGATGGCAGCACCAATGGCGGAGGAAAGATCAGGAGCGAAGCACTCCCGATGCCCGGATTCTCGCGCCATACTCCTCGATGCGTGCCCTCTCGTCCTGGGTCAGCGTGGCCCTTTGCGAGAGAGCAAGGGCCACTCGACGAAAGAGATCGACGTCGCGCAGGCCCATGATAGTCAGATCGACTGCCTCGTGGCCGAGAACGTACCGGTAAAAGTCCTCGGGAGCTGGCGCCCCCTGGCCACCGAAGAGCTTGTCAGTGAACGTAGCCTTCATGATGACTACGCCCATCCTCTGAGTCATCGCCTCAGGGAAGATGCTTCTCTCTGGCTCTTTCATGGCGCAGTTGTACCAGCAAAGCACCGTGTCAAAGAGGCCGGTGGCGGCGGCCTTCTCCAACTGACCCCAGTTGTGTCCGGTCACTCCGATGTGGCGGATGAGGCCCTCCTCTCGCGCCTTGCACGCGGCCTCCATGGCCCCGCCAGTCCCCATTATCTGCTCTCTCTCGGCATCCGTATCCAGGTAGTGGATCTGCCAGATGTCCAGATAGTCGGTGCCAAGCAGGCGCAAGGAGGTCTCCAGGTCCTCTCGGGCTCCGTCGGCGTCGCGCCTGTGGGTCTTGCTGGCCAGGATCAATCCCTCGCGCCGCCCGGCGATGGCTTGTCCGATGACCCTTTCGTCCTCGCCATCCCGATAGCCGCGGGCCGTGTCTATGTAGTTGACGCCACAATCCAAGGCGGCGCGATAGCCCTCGGGTGTCTCGCAGTAGGCTCCGCCGATGCCCAGTCGCGTCACCCTCAGCCCAGTACGACCAAGTATCGCCATGGGAATGCTGTTGTCCATAGTCCTCCTGCCTCCGTTCGCAGCCAAGGAGCTGTTGCCCGGGTCTCGCCCGCATAGTGCGAGTGTTTCATGTGGTTTGTGCCAGTATGACCAGTGCGACGTCCGCTGTCAACCCCACACGCGCAGGGCATCGATAAAGCCACTCCGGATCTGGCTGACGCCGGATTGGTGGGCCGCTACATGCACAGCTCCCTCCACAAAGCGTAAACGGGCACAAACAACCAGTATAAGCCCTAGAGTTGGGGGCGATTCGTCGCAGATCCTGGTCGGAGGCCGAAGGCCGGAGATGCCGGGGCGAATCGCCCCTACTGGGTGACGACCTGGTAACGATCTCTTGGCGCAAGCACTCCCCTCCAGTTGACAGACATGTCTTTCTGTGGTATACTGTGGTCAATCGACAGGCAGAAAGACTGAGATCAGGAGTAGTACCTGCCAAAGCGGGGCCAAGAGAGCCGGGATCAGGTGAGAGCCCGGTGCCAGCGCAGGCGGCGAATGGGCCTGGGAGTTGCGTGGCTGAACGCTTTGGTCAGTAGGCCACGACGGACTCGCCACCGTTATCTGGGCAGAGGGTATCGGTTGCTTGTTTGCATCCCGTACCTGCAAAGAGTGAGGCTGGCTCAGGAGATGCACCCCGCCATCATGGCGGGGCTTTTGTTTCCGCCGCCAGGCTAATGAGGGTGGTACCGCGGGGGCCAAGGCTCTCGTCCCACAAGGGACGAGAGCCTTCTTTGGTTCGACGTGCATGGAGTGCCATGCGCCGGCCCCACGCTGCCGATGAGCACGTTCTTGGCCAGATCAACGATGATCCCAGATTGGTTGCGAAAGGAGGTGAGGCAGAACGAAGAAGAGTATGGGCCAACACTGCACCATCAGTGTCTGGTCAGCTCCAATGGCTTCTCGAACGGCATCATGCACATGGACAAACAAGAGAGGAAGACATGGACACCAAGATCCTACTGACTGAAAAAGAGATCCCGACAGTGTGGTACAACATCCAGGCAGACCTACCCGAGCCACTGCCGCCACTTTTGCATCCCGCCACCGCTGAACCGACTATTTTGCCGCCGCCTCTCTTTCCAGCGGCCCTGAACGAGCAGGAGTTCAGCACCGAGCGCTACATCGAGATTCCAGGCGAGGTGCTGGATGTGTTGCGGCTCTGGCGGCCTACTCCCCTGTTCAGAGCCTTCCGCCTGGAGAAGGCCCTGGGCACACCGGCCAGGATCTACTACAAGTATGAGGGAGTCAGCCCCCCAGGCAGCCACAAGCCCAATACCGCCGTGGCTCAGGCCTACTACAACAAGGTGGAGGGCGTGAAGCGTATGGCCACTGAGACCGGAGCTGGTCAGTGGGGCAGTGCCCTCTCCATGGCCTGTCGGTTCTTTGACCTGGAGTGCAAGGTCTATATGGTCAGGATCAGTTACGACCAGAAGCCCTACCGCCGGATCATGATGCAGACCTGGGGCGCCCAGGTGGTCCCCAGCCCCAGTCCAGACACCAGCTTTGGCCGTAGCGTGCTGGCCCAGGATCCGGAAAACCTGGGGTCGCTGGGCATCGCTATCAGCGAGGCTGTCGAGGACGCAGCCACCCATGACGACACCAAGTACTCTATCGGTAGCTGCCTCAACCACGTGCTTCTCCATCAAACCATCGTCGGGCAGGAGGCGATGTTGCAGATGGAGAAAGCCGGCGACTATCCCGACATCGTCATCGGTTGCATCGGCGGCGGATCCAACTTCGCTGGGGCCAGCTTCCCCTTCGTGCGAGAGAGGCTGGTTGGGGGCAAGGACACCCGGTTCATCGCTTGTGAGGCCAGGGCTTGCCCCAGCACCACCAGGGGCATGTATGCCTACGACTATGGGGACACGGCCAAGATGGCCCCCATCGCCAAGATGCACACCGTTGGCCATACCTTCGTGCCGGCGGCTATCCACGCCGGAGGGCTACGCTACCATGGTATGGCGCCGCTCATCTCCTACCTTATCGAGAAGGGCATCATGGAGGCCAGAGCCTATCACCAGAACGAGGTCTTTGAGGCCGCCCTGCAGTTCGCCCGGGCAGAGGGATACCTTGGCGCCCCCGAGACGGCGCATGCTATCAAGGCCACCATCGACGAGGCCCTCAAGTGCAAGGAGACGGGAGAGTCCAAAGCCATTCTGCTGGCCTTCAGCGGTCACGGCCACTTTGACCTGGCTGCCTACGATGCTTACCTGTCTGGCCAGTTGGAAGACTATGCCTACCCAGAAGAAGAGATCCAAAAGGCCTTGGCCAGTCTCCCACAGGTGCCTGCAGCCTGAGCGGCCCTGCAGGGATGGGGCAGAGGGAATCCCCCTTTGCCCCATCGGTGCATCGCGATCAGAGACGACGGTGATCGAGAGGTGCTTATGACCAAGAAGGTGCTGGTCGTCGAATCTCTTAGCGAGGCGGCCATTCGGCTACTGCAGGAATCATGCCAGGTGGAGGTGCGCCTTGGGCTCTCTCCTGAGGAGTTGCTGCGGACTATCGGAGATTACCACGCCCTGGTTGTTCGCAGCGCCACTCGGGTCACGGCAGAGCTACTGGCATCTGCCAAGAAGCTGGTTGTGGTAGCAAGGGCTGGCACGGGGGTTGACAACATCGATCTGGACGCAGCGACCCGAAGGGGAATCGTCGTGGTGAACGCGCCAACCAGCAATACTGTGGCTGTGGCCGAGCACACCATGGCCCTGATGCTCTGTCTGGCGCGGCACATCATCCAAGCCGACGGTGACATGCACACAGGCCGGTGGCAGAAGAGACATCTGGTAGGCACCGAGTTGCGAGACAAGGTGCTGGGCCTGGTTGGCCTGGGTCGTGTTGGCTCAGCGGTAGCCTCGCGGGCCAGAGGGCTCGAGATGAAGGTAATCGCCCACGACCCGTTTGTGTCGCCCGACAGAGCAGCGAAACTCGACGTGGAGATGGTTGGTCTCGACGAGCTGCTCTCTCGAGCCGACTATGTTTCGCTGCATGCGCCGTCCACCGAGCGCACTCGCGGCATGATCGGGGCACGAGAACTGGCCTTGATGAAGCCGCACGCTCGCCTCATCAACTGCGCGAGAGGAGATCTGATAGTGGGCGAGGACCTGGTCGCGGCCCTGCGGGAGGGCAGGCTGGCCGGCGCGGCGCTGGATGTGTTCGTCGATGAGCCCACTATCGATCCAGCCCTTTGCCAGTGCCCGAACCTGCTGCTGACTCCTCATCTTGGGGCCTCGACGGAAGAGGCCCAACAGGGCGCAGCGCGACAGGTGGCGCAGCAGGTGATCGACGTTCTGGAGGGGCGCACTCCCCGCTACCCAGTCAACGTGGTGGCTGTCTCTCACAAAGAGCTAGAGTTTCTCGAACCATATCTCGTACTTGCCCGGCGAATGGGCATGTTCTACGCTCAGCTTGCCGAGAACAACCTAAGTCATCTGGAGTTGACCTACGTCGGCGACATCGCTGAGCACGATACGACGCTGATCACCGCAGCCGCTCTGGCTGGCCTGCTCGGCGAAGCCAGCGAAGAACCGGTCAATCTGGTCAATGCCCGTCTGGTGGCCCGCGATCGGGGACTGGTGGTGAGCGAAGTGCGTACGCCCCAGGCTCAGGACTTTGGCGATTCGGTCACGATCCGCGCTCAGACCACCAGCGGCACCCGTTTGCTCAGTGGCACCGTCATACGGGGCCAGCCACACATCGTTCGTATCGACGCATACTGGCTCGATTTCGTGGCCGACGGCCTGCTTCTGGTCACCGAGCACGTCGAGCAGCCGGGTGTGATTGGCCAGATGGGTACCCTGCTGGGCCAGGAGGGTATCAACATCAGCTTCGTGCAGGTGGGAAGGCAGAAGAGAGGCGGACCAGGACTCATGGTCGTTGGGCTGGATGACCCCATCACCGAGGAGACGCTGGCCCGGGTCATGACCATGCCGAGTATCCGCTCGGCCCGGGTCATCAGACTCTGACCTTCTATCTAATAGACTCCTGGTGGGTCGCTCGGAAGTGGCGGAAGACCCTTGAATTCAGCCCAGGCCTCTCTGGCCTCGGCGACCGCGAAGAGAGAGCCGGTGATCAGAACCAGGTCGCTCTCCCCAGCCTGGTCGAGTCCCCGTTTCAGCGCCTCGCCCACGCTGCCCACGGCGATTGCCTGGTGCCCTAGACCGTCCGCCATGAGCTTCAAGTCGGCGGCGGGCGTCGCCTTGGCGTGTTTCGCCTGGGTCACGTAGGTCACATCGACGGCGGGAAGGAGTAGTGCAAGCTGCCCCTCGGGGTTGTGGGTGTGGCCAGCCCCAAAGATGAGAATGATTCGTCGGTATGAGAGATACTCTCTCAGCCCCTCCAGCAGGCGTCGCACAGAGTAGGGGTTGTGGGCGCCATCCACAACCACCAGGGGAGCCTGTCCCAAGACCTCCATGCGTCCCGGCCAGCGTACCTTGGCCAGTCCGCGACGCACTGCGTCCCTGCCAATCGACACGCCACTCCTCTGCAACACGTCGATGGCCGCCACCGCGGTGCACGCGTTCTCCAACTGGTGAGCGCCAAGCAACGGTATCCACAGCGCGGGGAACTCGGCTGCATCTTCGTTGCCCGGAGTGTACACCGTCAGGCTCTGCCCAGAGAGATCAGACCCCTCGAACCGCCAGCACCAGTCCAGGCCTGCTACGGTCAATGGTGCGTCGTGGCTCGCACACGTATCCCGGATGACCCGCATGGCCTCCGGACGTTGTGGTGCAGTCACCACGGGGATCTCGGGCTTTATGATGCCGGCCTTTTCCCGGGCGATGGCCTCGATAGTATCCCCAAGAACCTTTGTGTGGTCGAGGCTGATGGAGGTGATCACCGACACCACGGGACGGAGAACGTTGGTTGCATCCAGACGCCCGCCCATGCCCACTTCAAAGACGCCAAAATCGACCCGCCTGTCAGCATAGTAGCGCATTGCCAGGGCCGTGATGATCTCAAAGACGGTAACGTCAGGGTGCGATTCGAGGATGGGAAGCATCCCCTCGATCATCCTGGCGACGTCTTCCTCCGGTATGAGTTCTGCCCCGATCCGAATGCGCTCTCGAAAGGTATGCAGGTGAGGCGAGGAATACATGCCCGTGCGATAGCCGGCTGCCCGGAGCACGGCCTCGATCATGGCCATGGTCGAACCCTTGCCCTTGGTGCCGGCGATGTGCACAGAAGGGTAAGCTTCATGGGGGTCGCCCAATTGCTGCAAAAGCTCTCTCGTGCGATCCAGGCGGTATACCCGCTCTTTGTACGGGGGCTGTCCCTGGCGCTCATAGTCGGTGCGCTGGAAGATGGCTCGCAGCGCGTCTCGATAGGTGAGCATAGATGGCTCCTCGATGAACCAGGCAGTGCCGTCCATTCGCCCAGGGTTGCCTGTCCCGGCCAGGCCGGGACTTTCACCTGCTTGCCCGGGTGCCTTAGCGCCCGGCGCGCCGAGCGAACGCGAAATGCCGCATGACCCGCCCCCGCATTCTCATCCCTTTGCAGTGCCGCAAGGCGGCATGGGTAGCTCCTTTGAGAATAGTGGCCCTCACCTCGAACACCTGCCTTAGAGATACTCCCTCCAGGTGTAGCGGGCCTGATAGCCAAAGGCGAGACGGGCCTTCTCGGTGCTGATGAAGGCTTGGTGCTCCTTCAGCCCCTTGGCCAGGGGAAGCAGATCAGGATGGAATCTGGCCACCAGTTCGCAGGATTCCTCTATGGCCGCGGTATCGGCACCATTGATGAAATACACATCGTGAGGCGACAGCGCGTTTGCTTTCTCCATGAGCGCCCGGTGGGTCCAGGCCACATCCTCGCTGGCCACCCAGGTCCACAGCCACTCGTTCCAGGCCGTCGCCGGCTGTGCGTTCTCGGCCATGGCCTTGCGCCGCTCCGGGGGACAGATGCCCGCCAGCCTGGTGATGTAGGTGCGGATGTTGTAGGCCCGGGTGAAACTGGCCAGCAGCTCCTCCCCCGCCAGCTTGGAGTAGGAGTAGGAATCCTCCACATCGGAGGGGTGCTTCTCGTCAATGGGGAGATAGTGAATGGGGAAGGAATCGTCGCTGATGCGGTAGCCGTGGCCCAGAGCGCAGTTGCTCCCCGCCATGACGACCACCTTCACTCCAGCGCGCACGGCGGCCTGCATCAGATAGTAGGTGCCCATGATGTTGGTACGCATGGTCATGTCAAAAGGTGGCATCTCTATCCCGTCCGACTCGCGCTGACGCCGGATCTGGGGATGATCCACCGGTTCGGGCACTGCCCCCAGGTGCTGAATGGCCCGCACTCCCTCCACCGCCCGCTGGCAATCGCCGAAGGAGTTCAGATCTCCCTGGACCCAGGGCAAGTGGGATCGATCCTCTGGAGGACGGGATCGGGAAAAGAGCACCAGATCGTGTTTGCCCTCCAGCTCCCTGGCCACGTACTTGGCCAGGCGTCCACTGCCACCGGTGATCAGGACTCTCATCGAATTCCTCCGAATATAGTTGTCGATTCTCGCTCCTGGCCCCCGAGACAGGTCACGAGATGAGCTCGAAAGTGGTCCGCAATGTCTGTGCTTGGCCAGTTTCTGCCGAACGATAGGCGGCGTCAAAGATCTCTATCACGTGACGCGCGTGTTCTGCGGTGACGATCGTCGGCTTGCCTTCGCGAATCCAGTCCACCAGTTGCATTATGTCCTCGTAGACATGGGCCTCTTGCATAGACCGATGCGGGCCGACCACGTGTGGAAGTGGCGCATTCGGCCCCTCCGCCTCAACAAGCTCGCGCCCTGGATAGCTGATCGGCTGGCCATTGAGCATGTCGTTGTTGATGAAGCCCTCCGTGCCAAAGATGCTCCACCGTCTCATGCCAGGTAGTGCGCCGGCCGCCACCCCGTACACAAAGCCATAGAACGCGTCTCCGAAATCGAGAACCATGAGGGTATTGTCATCCATGTCACATGGAATCATCTCGCCCCTGAACTCGCGCTCGTGGACGCGCACGCCAGAGAAAGCGGTGACGCGCTTTGCGGGGCCGACCATGCCGGTCAGGGCATGTAGCCCGTATACAGTCATGTCATATAGGGGACCGCCCCCCGGGCGTCGAAAATACCAGGCTGGATTGATGTTCGAGAGCAGGTCATCGCCGTGGCGCACCGACTCTTGCTCATGATAGCGTCCAAACGCCGAACCTGCCATGGCCCAGGTCAGCGTGCCCAGGGCACCGTCCAACACCAGACGGCGGACCTGCTGATGCAGAGGGCGTAGCATCTCACCAGGTGAAGCCACCAATCTGACCCCCCGTTGCCCGGCCAGCTCAATCAGGTCATCGGCTTCATCCACCGTGGTCGTCATGGTCTTGTTAAAGTGCACGTGCACGCCACGTTCGATGGCCAGTTTCCCCTGCTCATAGTGCACGCCAATCGGGGAGGCAATGGTGACCGCATCCACTTCCCCGGAGGCCAGCAGATCCTCATAGTGTTCGAATGCCGCTGCGACCCCGAACCTGTCCACAGCGGCCTGGGCGCGTCCAGGCACCGGGTCGCAGATGGCCGTCACCTGCACTCGATCTTGCACGTCCTGCTGCGTCAAGTGGGGAAGAATGCCGCGCACTGAGATACTGCCAGCGCCAACGACTCCCATGCGTACTCTACCACTCATTGCTGGTCCCTCCCTTGGGTTCTGAGGTCGAGTATATCCCGATCGGGTTGAGAGTTCCAGTGGCTCCCTCACTGGATGTTAACTGGTGCGACGACGTCTGCAAGCGGCGGAGCGCATGGCCCTCACACTGGGCGCTCTCCCAGCCTGAGAATGTTGCTCGATTCGAGCAAGTTGTCTCTCGTCCTGGAGCATGCTGCCGGGGAAGGCACTGTGATGTAGTCGTCTACTGTTTGGTAGGGCATGGCATGCCGTGCCCTACCTGCTCGCCGGCGACACCCCGAACTCTCGGAACGATGCCCTCCACCCCCACGTTTGCCTACAGGCCGTCCAGCATGTAGAATAGCCGGCAGTCTTGTGGCCATTTGCGCGTGCCGCTGCGTCGCCCCATCATGGTACAGGAGTTGCCGACATGTCAAACCTCCTCGATCCTGAACTGACCCAGTTGGCGGTTAACACCATCAAGATGCTGGCCGTGGATGCAGTGGAGAAGGCCAGGTCGGGCCATCCGGGGATGCCCATGGGGGCGGCTCACTACGCTTTCACTCTCTGGGCGCGCTATCTGCGCTTCAACCCGGACGATCCAAGCTGGCCCAACCGCGATCGCTTTGTGCTATCTGCTGGCCACGGTTCTATGCTACTCTATGCCCTGTTGCACCTGTCTGGATACGATCTCCCCATGGAAGAGCTCAAGCGCTTTCGCCAATGGGGCAGCAAGACGCCGGGCCATCCCGAGTATGGCCTGACTCCGGGCGTGGAAACGACCACCGGTCCGTTGGGCCAGGGCTTTGCTAACGGCGTGGGCATGGCCATCGCCGCCAAGATGGCCGCTGCGCGATACAACACGGGCGACCACACCATCGTTGACCACTATGTCTATGGCATCGTCAGTGACGGGGACCTCATGGAGGGCGTCTCGTCCGAGGCTGCATCCCTGGCCGGACACCTTGGCCTGGGGAACGTCATCTACTTCTATGACGACAATCGCATCAGCATCGAGGGCTCAACCGAACTCACCTTCACCGAAGACCGGGGCAAGCGGTTCGAGGCCTATGACTGGCAGGTGATACACATCGATGGCCACGACTGCGAGGCAGCGGCCCGTGCCATCGAGCGAGCTCAGGCTGATCCCGAGAGGCCGGCCCTCATCGTGGCTCGCACTCACATCGCCATGGGCAGCCCCAGCAAGGTGGATACGGCTGGGTCTCATGGCGCTCCCCTTGGGCCGGACGAGGTCGCGGCCACGAAGAAAGCCCTGGGCTGGCCCGAGGAACCGAGTTTCCTCGTTCCCGATGAGGTCCGCCAGGTCTTTGCTGACCGGGTGGCCGAATTGAAAGGCACCTACGACGCCTGGCAAGCCGAGCTCGCGACATGGGGCCAAGCCAATCGACGCCTCGCAGCGGAACGTGAGGCTGCGTTGGCCAAGGCGTTGCCCGATGACCTGGAACAACAGCTTCTGTCGGCATTGCCAGGCAAGCCCAATGCCACGCGCCGTCTCAGTGGCGCGATCATTCAAGAGATCGGCGAACTGGTGCCCGGCCTTGTGGGTGGCTCGGCAGACCTGGCCCCTTCGACCTCAACCTTGATAAGGGGTGCCGCCGACATCGCTCCTGGCTCTTTTGGTGGGCGTAACTTTCGCTTTGGCGTGCGTGAACATGCCATGGGGGCCATTCTCAATGGCATCGCCCTATATGGTGGCCTGGTCCCCTTTGGTGCCACCTTCCTCGTCTTTGCCGACTACATGCGGCCACCCATTCGCCTTGCCAGCATGATGCGGCAGCAGGTGGTATACGTCTTTACCCACGACAGCATCTTTGTGGGCGAGGATGGCCCCACTCACGAGCCGGTGGAGCAGATTGCCTCGTTGCGCCTGATCCCGGGAATGACCGTGATCCGACCAGCCGACGGGCCCGAGGTCGCCGCTGCTTGGGCCTACGCCCTGCGCCATCAAGATGGGCCCACCGCCCTGGTCTTCACCCGGCAAGGCGTGCCCGCCATCCAACGCCAGGAGCCCTTCTCCTTCGCGGCCTTTAACCGGGGCGCCTACGTTGTGACCGAGACTCCTGACAGGGAGCCAGAGGTGGTGTTGGTGGGCACGGGTTCGGAACTGCAATTGGCCCTGGCCGCCAAGCCCGCCCTGGAGCGGGCTGGCTACGCTACACGCGTCGTCTCTATGCCCTGTCGAGAACTCTATCTGCAACAGGATGAGGCCTTCCGCGCGGCGCTCATCCCGCCCGCAGCCAAGAAGGTGCTCATCGAGGCGGGCGTCCGGTTCGGCTGGGATCGAATCGTTGGCCACGACGCCCTGTTCATCACCCAGGAAGGGTTTGGACACTCTGCGCCCGGCAAAGTGCTGACAGAGAAACTGGGCTTCACCGCCGAACGGGTCGCGGCCAGAGTGTTGGGCTGGATTCGAGGGCGATAGTCTGCTGCTCCCAAAAGGGTGCCCCGCTTCGTGCATCTTGGGCAAGGGTGCACGCTTGGGCATACTCGAGAGCATGGTCGTCCGGGACTATTGGTCAGCTACTACTCGGAGTCTCCTGAAAGCCATGCTGGCCAGCGCGCGGATTCCGGCCGTCAGCATCAGCACGAAGCCAATGGTCGTCACATCGGCCAGAGCCGTGCAGAGCATGGGAGCCACGAATGCCGCCAGATTGGTCAGGAAGCTGTTGGCGGCCACAAAGGTTGGGCGCTGCTCCTCCGGCGACACCCGGAATAGCAGGTTGGTGAGAAAGAGATTCGTCCCCGCGCCGAATATCCCCCCCATGACGGCCGGAACCAAAAGCATCTCGGGAGTCCTGGCCAGAGCCATGGTGAAGGGATATAGACCCGCTCCGGTGCAACTCAACCACAGCCAGCGGCGATACTTCCTGCGGGTAAGCAAGCGCCCCAGGGCAAAGTAGGCAACAACTCCCACAAGCCGCTCCACAGTGAGCAGCACACCGATCCAGGAGTCAGAGACACCGAGGGTACGTACCCGATAGATGGTGTAGAGTGCCGTGGGCATCGACATGCCAAGGCGGAACAAGAAGGCGGCCATCGCGTAATTGCGGAACGCGGGTGTCCCCTTGATGACAAGCAGCATCTGGCGCAGCCCGCCGCGCTCCTTTCGTCTCTCCTCATCCTGTGGTGTCGCGCCAAGGTCCAGTCGAGACAAGATATATACACTGAGAATCCCCACTACAAAGGCGCTGAGAAAGAGCATCTGGTAGTTGAGCGGGTATGGCGCATAGTCCAGCCAGTATCCAGCAAAAAGCCCGACTGGGACCGCGACCAAGCCATTCAAGGCTCTGCGCATGCTGAGCATTTGCAGACGTCTCTCGGGGGATGTCGCCTTTCCCAGTATGGTGGTGAAGGCGATGTTGAACGCGGAGCCCGGCATCGCCATCAGGCCGCGTGCCCCTACCAGGACGAAGGGTGCGATAGTGGGGGGCAAGAAAGGCAGAAGCCCGAACAGGGCAACCATCGACCGAAAGAGCATGCGTCCCCAGTTTGCTGTGGCTGCCAGGCTCCTTCGGCGCTGCACAAACGAACCCATGGGCAGCACGGTGAGCATCAGGACGAGAGCCGGCAGTGAGATATACAGCCCAACCAGCCAGTTGGGCGCGCCCAGCCTCACCAGGAACACAGAGATGAAAGACATGGCCCCCGCACTGGAGACTGCCTGGGTTGCCGCTTCAGCGTAGAGGACCCGCTCGTTGTGCCTCGTCGCCGACGGCGCAGCCCTTCCCCTTCTGGATAGCCTCCGCACGAGCCGATGCCTCAGTCGTGCGGAGGCAGTGGCGAGGGAGGATCGGGCGACGAGTCCCTTGCTTTTCCTTGGTTTGCTGTCTGGTGCTTTGGTCTGCGCGTTTGACTTGTTCAACACTGATCTCCCAGTTTGATCATCTGACCCCCGTGCCGTCCCCCGGCACCAGGCCAACGGGGCAATTGTCCATTCCCTGCTCCTGGTGACGTCAAAAGCATGGATCAGAACCAGGTTCTGATCCGCCGGGAGTTTGCCACGCCCGCCAGGCCGTGTCAAGCTGCACGGCCCTCTCCCCAAGCTTGAGCCACAACCAAGTCTGTGCTATCCTCGGACGCGCCCGCCAGGATCCTACATCTACTGGGCCAGGTTTGGAAGTCTACGAGTGGAGGAGGAATTGGATTGGAGCTGCCAGACAGTCGATTCAGGAGCCAGGTTGTCGATGTCCTGCGCGACCTTGTGCGCATCGATACCACCAATCCGCCAGGGAACGAGACTGCGTGCGGCCGGTATCTTGCCCGGCTCCTTGCGGATGCAGGTATCGCCACGCGCATCGTCGAGTCCAAGCCCGGCCGGGGCAATCTCATCGCCCGGATACCCGGCTCTGGTGAGGGCAAGCCCTTGATGTTCATGGGCCACCTCGACGTGGTCTCGGCCGATCCCAGCGAATGGCAGTATCCTCCCTTTGCGGCAGAGGTGCACGACGGCTTCGTTTGGGGAAGAGGCACAACTGACATGAAGAACATGATTGCAGCTTGTGCCGTGACCATGCTGGCGTTGGCCAGTCTGGGGCAACCTCTGAAGCGCGATCTCCTCTTTGTAGCCACGGCAGATGAAGAACACGGCGGACGACATGGGATGGGCTGGCTGACGCGGCAGATGCCCGAGCTCTTTCAGGTGGCCTGCGCGATCAACGAGGGGGGTGGCAGGGCCATCAAGGTGGCAGACAGGCTGTACTACACCTGCCAATTGGCTGAGAAGGGGATTTGCCGCACCGTCTGGCGCGCGCAAGCCAAGGGAGGCCACGGCGCCTATCCCCGCCAGGACATCTCTACCATGAAGCTGAGTCAGGCTCTGTGCGAGTTGGGCGACGGCCACCTGCGGCCTCACGCGACGGATACCATGCGCACGGCCCTGCGCGCCATCGCCGGCTCACGTTCCGACGAGGTCGCTCGGCGCGTTGATGCTCTGCTCGACGCCGGCCAAGTGGAAGAGGCGATGGTGGAGGCGGGGTTTGGTGCTGACGATGTCAAGCGTCAGCGAGCCCTCTTCTACGACACAGCTTCGATCACTTGCTTGCGGGCGGGCGACCCGGCCAGCATCAACGTCATTCCGGCCGTGGCCACCGCCTACGTGGATTGCCGCATCCTGCCTGGGCAGACCAGCGAAGGCTTTCTCGGGTTGCTGCGCGAGCGTGTGGGTGGCCAGGTAGAGATCGGTCTCCACGCAGGCCGGTATTCGCCGGGCTTCGAGTCATGCACGGAGGGACCTATCTTTCGCGTCATATCCCAGGTGATCGCCGACCACGTCGAAGGGGCAGTCGTCGTGCCGTGGCAGTGTGCTGGCTCCACCGACGCCAAGCACCTGGTCCGTCTGGGAGTGCCCGTCTATGGGTTTGTGCCCGCCAGGCCCCTGCCAGATGGAATAGAGGGTGCGGGAGCTCACGCAAGCAACGAGAGGGTGTGGATCGAGAACCTGCACTTCTCCCTGCAAGTCCTATATGACATCGCCTACCGCTTTTGCACCCAGGTCTAGCGATTGGCCGGGAAGCCGTCGGGCTGCTTCCATTGCCCTTTGGTGTACACTGCCCGTGGCCTTGCGGGAGGCAGGACTGCCTGGCTGGCTTGTGTACCTCATCACCTGTGATATAATAGCCAAGGGTCCGCCTTGGCGCTGAACTAACTGACGGGCTGGTTGGCTTGGGAGGAACGCTCTGAAACTGACAGACATGGCCCGGATCATCATCGAGCTGATCGTGGACAAGATGGGCTCTGACGTCCTGCTGCTTGATCTGTCCCAGATCACGCTGATCGCCGACTACTTTGTCATCGCGACCGGAGATAGCGACAGACAGCTAAGGGCAATGCGGGAGGACCTCGTCTACAGCCTCAAGAACGACCACGGCATCAACCCCCTGTCAGTCGAAGGCTCGGGATCATCGGGCTGGATACTCATAGACTATGGTAGTATTGTGGTGCACCTCTTCTCCCAAGCTCAGCGCAGCCGCTATCGGCTTGAGGACCTGTGGAGGGAGGGCCGCACCGTGGTACGCATTGCCTGAAGCCGCCATGGAGGGCAAGCCGTCGCACGCGAGCTGCCGAAACAATCGAGGGCCACTTCCCACAAAGTGGCCCTCACGAGTTATGGTTGCAAGACCTGGCTATCCGAATGCCCACCGATCCGTGTCGCGTGTCCAGCTCACCAGCTCGTTCTCGCCAAAGAAAAGGGCCACCTCTGTGCGGGCCGTATCCGGCCCGTCGGAACCGTGAACCAGATTGCGCAGGATGTCCAGGGCATAGTCTCCTCGAATGGTGCCAGGCGCGGCGTTGACCGGATCGGTGGCACCCATGGTGAAGCGCACTGCCTCGATCGCCTTTGGACCCTCCACCACCATCACTACCACGGGTGCTGAGGTGATGTACTCGATAAGCCCCTCGAAGAATGGCTTTCCCCTGTGTACGCTGTAGTGGCGCCGGGCAAGCTCCTCATCTATCTGCATCAGCTTCATGCCCACGATCTTGAGCCCGCGACGCTCCAACCTGGAGACGGTCTCGCCGATGAGTCCGCGCTGCACTGCGTCAGGTTTGATGATGACCAACGTCCTCTCCATCTGCTGTTATCATTCCTCCCATGTTGCCTGTTCATGGCTGGAGCTTGGGCTGCCCTACTGCCACTGCGGTGGCTTTCGATGTCCTTTCTCCCGAGCGGCGGCGAGCAGTTGCTGAACGGCCGGGGTGCGCGCGCACCAGTTCCTCGAGAAAGGCATGCGATTCAGACCGCCTGCCAAAACGCCCCATCTGACCGGCGAACAACTCGAGGGTGTCACGCGCGAAGGGGTTCAAGGTCAACGACTTACGGGCCGTACCGACCGCTTCGGACAATCTCCCGCCGCCCTCGAGGGCCACACTCAGCTCACGATAGGCCTCCGCGCTTGCCACGCCGGTCTCGATGTTGCGCTCAAAGCACTCGATGGCCTGGTCCCACTCGCCCCGAGCCGCGCGAATGACGCCGAGATTGTGCCAGGCGTCGTCCAGCTTTGGATCGAAACGCAGGGACAAGGTCAGGGCCTCGATGGCGGCCTCCGTTCGCCCCATGAGATGAAGAGCGCTGCCTAAGTCCTTTAGAAACCATGCGTTACGAT
>SDBU01002159.1_pt1 | contig 26749 bp, 27 predicted proteins | sample 2277071 | NCBI WGS metagenome assembly SDBU01 (sample SAMN10397929, study PRJNA504765) | marine sediment metagenome | isolation source: marine sediment core GS08_GC12, 126 cmbsf | place: Arctic Ocean: Gakkel Ridge, Loki's castle | collected 2008 | reverse complement strand
AACTCAGAAAGCCCTCTGGCGTTATCTGGTGCATCGCTCAGATAATGGCGTGGCTGAACTTTGGCTTAATGAGGAAAGAAGACCGTTAAGTTGTGGTGGCGTTCAGTGTTTAATACGAAGGCTTAAGGCAAGGGCTGGAATCAACGGTAGCGGCAGTGTTCATCGTTTTAGGCATACGTTTGCCTTGAATTTTCTGAGAGCAGATAAGAATGTATTTAATTTACAGTATTTACTGGGACACTCAGAATTAGAGATGGTAAGACGTTATACTGCAACGCTAGGGATGGAAGATGCGCTGAAAGCACATGAAAAGGCAAGTCCAGTTGATACAATGGGTCTGAGATAAAGACACCAAACGGAGCGGTAAGCAAGGCGGGCGGAGGGCTTTAGCCCGCCTGCCTGATTTAGGCGTGTTAACGGTATTGACTTATTAATTTTGTTGGTATAGAATTCTTATAGTATTTTAAAAACTGAATCGGTAAAGGGTAAGCCGGGCAATTATATTGCCGAAGCCCGACGACTGCAGGTAGTCGGTGAAAAACAGACCAACAGCCTGCCAAGTTAATATTGGTTATTAGCTGGGCCGGTGACCGTGAATCGGCGATGTACGGCCGTAAGTCGGAGAAATAGGTTGGGATTCCGTGAGGAGCGCTGTAAGAGCGCTCCTTTTTTTATTCATTTTTAGGAGGTGAAGGAAATAGGAAACATTACAACAAGCGAAGCAGGAAGAAAAGGTGGCTTGGCTCTTCTTAGTAAGCGTGGGAAGAAGCACTTCGCTAGAATAGGAAAGAAGGGTCAGGAAGAAATGACAAAGCGTTACCCCGGCATGGCTTCAGAATGGGGTAAGAAAGGAGGTAGGCCTAGAAAAAATAATTTCTAAATGAAAGGTGGGGGAGTGAGACAGAAATAATATAAGGGAGGCGTCGGACCCGTCCTAATACTAACCTGCTCATTCCCCCAACCATATCTTACTACCTGTTGATAGGGCGGGTAAACAATGGCTTGGAGAAGTTTTATGAAAATGAGGATAATTATTCCTTTACTTGTCCTAATGGCTGTAAAAGTGCAAGTAATGCTGTTGCTAATCGGAAGCGTGGGAGGTTTCTGTTAAGGTGTTTTCGTGGTGTAGCTTGTGGGCTAGCTAAAAGTAGTCGGATTCGGTGGTTTGTATTCACTGAGAGTGATATAGCGAAAGAATCTGGTAAGGACTTCGGTCGAGAATTTCATCGGTTCGTGACGTGGTTGCGTAAGGTACATTGTCCTGATTTTGAGTATATTGTGGTCGAGCATCGACAGGGTGATAAACAGCGTCGTAATTGGCACGTGATTTGTTACGGTAGTGATAAGCTCCCTGTGTTAGCTATCAGGAAGTATTGGTTGAAGCATTTTATGAGTACTGTTACGGGTATGGCTGAGATTAAAGACGTTCGTAACGCAGTGATGTATGTGGCTGGTTACCTCAGCTCTGGTGAGAAGTTCGTGAGGTCTTGGTGTTCGCAAGGTTGGGTATTTCCCGGCTGGCTCGGCTGGTCGAAATGGTACTGCACTATGTTTTCTGAATATCCGTCACTTGAGTATGTGACGAAGCTGTCTCTGATGTTTCTCGAACAACGGGAGAACGATTGGTCGTTTAGTGAGTATCTTGAGGAGGTGAAAACAATGAGAGATGATTGGCGTCCTAAGGAAAAAACAAGTGTTGGAACCATAAGGACTGTCCGTGATAGGAACGGTGACCCCTGGCATTATGACCATAACGAGAAGAAGTGGGTGCAAGGCATGTGGACTGCGAAAGCAAAATTGAAAGCTGTTTGACGGCAGGATAAAGCCTTTAGTCTTGACGGCTGGCGTGGAGGTCGGATGGTTTGATGTGAGGAGGATGCCTGCTCCTCCTTTCCGGCGTACTGGGGTTGTAAGTGGGCGTTGACAGGTGCCTGTTAGTTGTGTAATCTTAGATGAAGGATAGATTGTGGTAATATGACTGTTTCGAGCCCTGCAGTTGAAATCCTAACATCCTCTGGTTTCAAAAACTCGACTAATATCATTAGCTCTGAAATCCGAGTTGCTTACTTTGAGAATAACCTCCCGTGGATTGTCTGTTATTCTGGGGGAAAAGACAGTACTGCGCTTTTACAACTTATTTTCTATGCTCTCTCCCGTATTCCGAGGGAATGTCTGCAAAAAGAAATTCACGTGTTGTCTAATGATACGCTTGTCGAAAATCCCGCAATTAGTCGTTACGTTGATGGGCAGTTATGTAAGATAGAGGCTTATGGTAAAGGAGAATTGTATCGACATGCTCCCCATTTGTTTTTTGTTAATAAGGGTAAACCTGTTTTGGAGGATAGGTTCTGGTTTAATCTAATTGGGAAAGGATATCCCTCTCCGAATAGGTGGTTCCGTTGGTGTACCCAGAGGCTTAAGATAAATCCGACAAGTAATTACATCAAGAGTTCACTCGAAAAACACGATGAAGTAATTATCGTGCTTGGAACGAGGAAAGAGGAATCTGCTAACAGGGCAGCATCTATGAAAAAATACGAAGGCCAAGGGCGATTCCGTCAGCACACTCTTTCAAATGCACTCGTGTTTGCGCCATTAGCAGATATGTCGAACAATGAAGTGTGGGCATATCTGCTTAATGTAGATAATATATGGGATAGCGATAACGTTGAGTTGTTGGATATTTATGGTAGTGCTTGTCAGGGAGGGGAGTGCCCGTTTATGATTGAAACCGGTACTCAGAGCTGCGGCAAATCAAGATTTGGGTGCTGGGTTTGCACGGTGGTTAACAGAGATAAATCAATGGAAAATTTTATTGATAATGGGGAATACTGGATGAAAGATATGCTTTCATTCAGAAATTGGCTCTATGATATTAGGCAACAAAGTTATCAATACTGTCCTCCGAGGCTATTGGATCGAGTGAAATTCGGACCTTTTCTGTTAAAGACAAGGAAAGAAATACTAAGAAGGTTGCAGAATCTTCAAGAGTCTATAGGCGTAGAGTTAATTGGTAAAGATGAACTGAGCGCAGTTAACGAGCTTATAGAGTGGGACACAATTGCTTTGTCTGAAGATGGTATGCGACGATATTTTTTTACCACGCGTAGTGGGAAGAAATTCGCTGTAATATCTGATTGTGATATTGGCAGAATAAAGAGGAAAAGGATAGGCTCGATTAATCTTGGCAATATCTCTATGCTAAAATCAGAGAGTGTTTCAAATAGATACAATGAATCGTATAGGGTAACATACTACGGAATATAAGGGTAAGCATGGCTGAAGAACAGAATGGCGAAATCAAGGTTGCCGATATTTCTATAGCACATCTTAGTCGTGGGCTATATAGAAGCACAGCTGCTGCATTTAAGGAAATTGTAAATAACGCCTGGGATGCAGATGCTGAAGAAGTTCGGATTTATACTAATTACCCTGAATTTGATTTTATTTCTTGTGCTGATAACGGGCCAGGAATGTCGGAGGAAAAATTCATCAACTACTTTGCGGAGAAAGGAATAGGATTCGGCGATAAACGTTTGGGGCATCGAGACAAAACAGATAAATTAAAGAGGCCGATAATCGGAAGACTTGGTATTGGCATGTTGGCAATCGGGCAGCTTTGCTATGGTTTTGGTATTGAATCTCACTATAAGGATGGTAAAGGGAGTGGGAGAGCTTATCGGGCTGAAATTGATTTAATGGATATCGATGTCCCTGATGTCGATGACAGTATTAGTGGAAATGAACCAGGTGAGGAAATAAAAGTAGGTAACTGGAAACTTATACGAATTCCGTATGATGATTCAAGGCAGGGATTTCGTATATATACCTCAGATGTGAGGGAGACTTTTAGGAAAGAAATGTTGGAGAGCATTAATGAGGATGACAAAGAGTATATGTCATTTGACCTTGGTGCTTTACACAAGAATTATTATTCAGAAGTTGAACGCTCTATTAGAGAAATGGGGGCGTATTTAGAGACAATATGGGAGTTATGTATTTTGTGCCCCCTCCCTTATATGGATGATGAAGAATACCCCTTTGATACAAAAGCTTTTTATAAAAAGGATAAAGAAGAAGAGTTTGAGACAGTGACTGAGTTTATTAAAGTGAGACAAAAAAGGTTGCAAAGTTATAAATTTCGTGTGTTGTTTGATGGTATTGAGTTGAAAAGGTATATCCAGCTGCCAAGGGATCGAGATACTATTCCACGCCTCTTTTTTATAGACTTTAACGAAAAAGTGGCTGGTAGAAAGTTGAAGTACTCAGGGTACATTTTCGGGCAGACCAAAGCTGTCAGGCCTTATGAATTAACTGGGGTTCAGATTAGGCTACGTAACGTTGGCATTGGTGGATATGATGGCACTTTTTTGAAATATGATAAAAAGATACAGACTATAAGAAATAGATGGGTTTCAGGCGAGATATTCGTGGATGAGGGGTTAGAAATGGCTCTGAATATTGATAGAGATAGTTTTAATGAACACGACGAGCATTTTAAGATCTTACAAGAGAATTTACATAGCAAGTTAAATGAAGTATTTAGTGAAATTGAGTATACGGCCAATGAACAAAGGAAATATAAAAGCGAACGGAAACAAGAAAGAATAAAGAAGGAAAGCTGGGAAATTTTAAATAAAAGTACTTTAGGAAAAATAAAAATTATTGAAGATGCTTTGGGAGAAGATGTGCCTCTCTTATCATTTAATGAGCAAACCAATGTGCTAACGATTAACGAATCTGTTCGGCCTGTAAAGAGGAAAAAAGCAGATAATATTATTAAGTTAGTTACCCTTGCCTACTACATTTCAAGATGTGTTTCGGAGAATGAAGAAGAACGGTACGAAAATTTTTATTATATTATCAAAGAAATAATGAAGAAAATCGTATGAACAGTATAGATTGGGATAACAGGTATATAAAGCATTGCGTAAGGAAGAATGGTTGGTTACCAGCTTCATTAGAATATATGAAAAGAGTTAAGAAGGAAAGCATTAAATATTTTACCCTTTGTGATTCTCAAGCTATAGATATATTTATGCTAGAAAAAGCCGGAATATTAAAGAGAGATATGAATGGAAAATTACCAAACGTCATAATATGTGAGGGTGATCCAAATAAACTTATTGATATTTACAGAGTAGTTAAACCGCCTTTGGATGAGTTCATTATAAATGAAAAACTGGAAGATTTACTTACACTGAGGGGCATAGTTGAAGTTGAAATGAGCGGAGCTGCAAAGTTTGATACTCCGAGAGGCAAAGAGGAAAGGAAAAGAATTAGGCTTTATCGAAGGTTCGAGAAGTTCAAAATGTGTTTGCCTTTCGATATAATAAATTTCGATCCGAGTAATAGTTTATTGGACAGAACTATAGATAGTAACAGACTGTACCAAGCACTAGAATCATTTTTTTTATCTACAGAAGGTAACTAGTCAATTCCTTCTGCTCGTTACCACGAAATTATCAGGGGTTCACCCTGGTGTGAAACAAATGTTCGCCGTAGATTTAAGGGATAATTTGAAAAGCTATCCCGAATTTGGAGAAGCACTCTCTAAGAAATTTGGGAGTATGGAATTGGGTTCTATTCCCGAACCCTACAGGACTTCAATTTGTTTCCTAAAATCGATTTTAGTAAAAATAGCAATCAAGAGTGGATGGGTTTTGGAAAATCTGGGTATTTACGCATACGAAAATAAAGATGGCTCTAAATGGTTAACTTCTACTGTGTTCTGTAACTTAACGGAAGGTGAGATAGATGAATCTTTATTTATTAGTGATATTATTCAAGTAATAGAGACTAAAATGAGCTATTATTCTTACGCAGATTCTTTAAAAGATAAAATAGTTCAAGATGATTTAAAGAGTATTGTTGATTATAGAGAGAACATTAGCAAATCGTAAAGTATGAGGTTTATAGTTAAATCAACAATACTATTGGGAGCAACAAAAGCTCCCTTATTTGTTTCGGGGATTTTGACCTCTAATTGACAGAAGCATATAATTCATTACTGAAAGGAGGCAAGCGGCCTCCGCCTTTTAGCAAGGGTGCTTTACACGCAGGGGGTATATGCGACTCCACTTTTTAATATTAATTGACAATATATTAGACAGGTAAGATAGGATTATGGAAGAAGTCGCCAATAGGAAAGCTAAATTCCTGGAAGAATTAGAGAGTGAGATTCGGTGGGAATGGCACTGGGAGAAGCTTAATCGGCGTGTTCACTTTTGGACAGACGTGGGGACATGGTTATCAAGATTCATTATCCTGGCCGCAGCATCATATGCACTTGCCACTGGTGCAAAGGATATTGAAAAAGTGTGGATAGTAATCATTATGATCGTATTCGCAACGCTGAATTTTTCCTTGCCTGTATTATCAGCGGTGCTAAAATCTCAACAACGACAAGAAGTGCATGACTATAACGCCCGACGATATAGCGTTATCAAAACCGAATTACTGGCCGGTACTATTACTTTTCAAGATGCAGTTAAAGAGTTCGCAAAGATAAGAAGTGAACCGACAGAAAGGACAGTTCGTTCTACCCCGTAGACGAGAAGCCTATTGACTGCTCCTCGCCGGACTTAATATAATGTGTTTTGAAAGGAGGCAAGCGGCCTCCGCCTTTTCTACTGGCTACATGGGGTTCAGGTGGTCGGAGGTTCGAATCCTCTCACCCCGACCATATTCTGTCAAGAACAGCTGAAAGACGGGCAAAGCCTTTATTGTTGACAGTGATTCTGGGAGATTAGCAGGTAGGCAATATGTCTCAAGGGGAATAAGCAGAGCAAGAAGTGAAGCCATAAGATTTAGTAAATCCGTAGCACTTTATTGAAAACTCTCCAGAGCAATTAATGTTCAATCTGCTTAATCTGATAACGTAACTTACCTGCTGGAGCTACCGCTTCTACTACCTCTCCCTGGCTATGACCAATAATTGCCTTACCTACAGGTGATGCTTTGGAAATCTTACCCACGGTTGGGTCAACCTCTCTGGAGTCGACTATCATATAGTGTAGCTCTTCACCGGAAGCCAAGTCACTGAGGACAACACTATCACCAATATTAACCTTGACTGCTTCCTTTTGTTTCTCATTATCAATAACCGTTGCCAACTTCAAGATTTCTTCTAGTTCTTCGATTCGTCCTTCTAATTGCCCACGTTGCTCCTTAGCTGCATCTAGGGGTGCGTTCTCACTGAAATCTTTATCTGCCGCTGCTTTACGCATCTCATCAATCATTTGAGGACGCTTACTCCTAAGGCTCGCCAGTTCAGCTTTCAGTTCAGCATATCCCTGTTGGGTCAAAGAGATAGTCTCCGGCAAGTCTTGCCTCACTGAAGATTGCAATCTAGTTTTGCCCTTCTTAGACTTAAGGTGAACAGCTAGATTAGTCTTACTCCAGTCCTTCTTACTGGCATAAACCAGAAAGGCTTTTATTAGCCTGAGTTTTTTGATATAATCAGTGTCTGATAATGATAACTGCTCAGCATAGTTAGCTACCTCAGGAGCGGTAATTCCAGTAAAAGGTTGCTCCAAACCGTACCAGCGAACAAATCTATATACTGCCTGCTGGCTCTTTTCTCTTTTCTCAGGGGGTAAGTCAGCCAGAAAACGACTAGCTGCCTCACCCAGGCTTGGGTTCTGATTACCTTTACTCACTCTAGAATACTCCCTGTTTTTCCTTTTAGCTGAAAAGGAATCTTCATCGCACCTATAGTCTTGGATATCGCCCTGTGCCTCAACAAGCTCAACACCGCCTCACTATGCCAGTCAAAAGATAAATCCTCAGCTTTAAGCAAACGCTCATCAATACCGTTAGATTTTATTATACCAAAAATCCTATCAATTTGCCTATCACTAAGGCGCTCATAAAATTTTCGAGCCCAATAGTCTATCATTAGCTCCCGCCCCAGCTTCTTCTTCCACTCTCGTTGGTAGTAAGCTAGCCTTCTAACCGACAGGTCATCACTTTCCAGCGCCGAGTGCAGGGTGTCAGCCGCAATATCAGCACACAGCAAGCCATAGTAGATACCACCGCCGGTGGTTGGCTTGACCTGCCCGGCTGCGTCCCCAACCACCAACAGCCGTTTACTGTAGGTTTTAGGTAATGGCTTTAATGAAATTCCCCTGTAGCATGGCTTAACCTCGGCTGAAATTATCTTACCTTGAGCCAGCAGGGATGACACTAACTTTCTTAGATAAAGCCCCGGGCTGTGTCGTGATAGTAGCCCAACTAAAGCCCTGTTTGGCGAAGTTGGCACCAACCAAGCAAAAAAACCGGGAGCTATCTCCTGGCTAAAATAGACCTCCACCTCATCTATCTCTCTTGTTTCTACCTCGCTCTGGGCTCCCATAATAAAGTCATCAACCTTACCTAAACCTAACTTCTCAGCTAATCTTGAGCCAAAGCCAGCGGCAATAACTGCTGCTCTTGCCTCCAGATTTAATTTTTCCCCGTGACAAATCGCCTCAATGCTAACCCTATCATCCCTGATTCCTATATCGCTGACCTGACTATTTAACATATATTCTGCCCCGTTACCTTGAGCCCTACTAGCCATGAACACATCAAAAGCAGCTCGGTCTATGATGCAAGCTTGAGTCTTCTCACGCCATAGCTTGAGTACCTTCCCTGAAGGTGAAAATAATTTGGCACTGTTGACACGCCGTAAAATAACGTTGTCATCAATGGCAAAAGAGCTAACACATTCCTGGCTAATAATACCGGTGCAACAGACCCGTTCCCCTAGCCCTGGTTTTTGCTCCAGCACCACCACCTCATGCCCTAACCCAGCCAGCTTATAAGCTACGTAACTTCCCACCGGTCCGCCACCGACAACTATTACATCATACAATTTTAACTTTCCCTTGATAAGCGACCTTTTATAAACCGCCTGAGATAATAGACTACTAAAGGTAGAATAGTAACAGTAATAATAATCAGCACCGAATTAAACCCCGTAATCCTAGTCCCAAGCAACACATTCAGCAGGAAAATGCTGAGTATCACCACCGCTATGGATAGTCCGAAGGAAAGGGCCATCCTTTCGATGACACTTATCTGCTTGAAGAAGACGAATGTCCAGGCGAAGCCGGGAAGGAAGAAAACTAATGTGACCCCTAGTATAGCTCTGATAATGGGTATGTGCTCAAGAAAGGATAGCATAAGCCCTGTTATCTCTCTAAGGGGAGATAGCCAATCCACAGCTTACATCCCTTCCAATATTCACAGAATGTTTGATTCTCTGCTCATAATAGCATTAACCTAATTATGGCTTACGAAAGAAGGCCAAGTAAACCTGTAAGCCGAGTTCTGTACTCCGACCAACCGCAAGGGCTAAGCCGAAGCGGTGACCATCTATCTAGCCCTGATGTTACCATCAGGGTCAAGCGACCAACCCAGGGACTAGGCCGGACGTCCTTTTCTCCCTCTATTCGGTCTTGCTCCGGATGGGGTTTGCCCAGCCGACTGGTCTCCCAGCCGCTGGTGAGCTCTTACCTCACCATTTCACCCTTACCCACACCAGCAAGCTGGCTACGGGCGGTATGTTTCTGTGGCACTTTCCGTAGGGTCACCCCTCCTGGGTGTTACCCAGCATCCTGCCCGGTAGAGCTCGGACTTTCCTCTCTGGTAGTCACTACACTACCACAGCGGTCACCCAGTTTACTTGACCTTCTCATTACACTCTAGTATAGAAAGCGTTATAAGTCAATCCAAACAGTCTAAAATATAGACTTAAGCCGGCAATTAATATATAATACTAAATAAATTAGGGGTAGTAATGCCATTACCTGAATTGGATTCATCATCAACCTCGGCTGATAGTAAGAAAGCCGAGTTTTTTTCGCCATCAGCCGAAGCTAAACCATTATCAAGAAATGAAATGGAGGCGATAGCTAAAAGACTGCGCCGTCATATTATTACTATGACGGGAAAGGCAGGAAGTGGTCACCCCGGTGGTTCCCTGTCAGCAGTAGAGATTGTTACTACTCTTTACTTTAAGTTACTGCGACATAAGCCATCAGACCCTCAGTGGTCAGACAGAGACAGGTTCATTCTGAGCAAGGGGCACGCTGCCCCTCTCCTCTATGCTGTTTTAGCCGAGTGTGGCTACTTCCCGGTAGATGAGCTATCAACCTTGAGGCAACTGGACAGTCGCCTTCAGGGGCACACTGACCGAACGGTTACCCCGGGGGTAGAGATGTCAGCCGGGGCTCTGGGGCAGGGCTTATCCTTTGGCATTGGTGTAGCTCTGGCTGGTCGTCTGAACTCACAGAAGTACAGGGTATATGTGCTTTTAGGAGATGGTGAGTGTGATGAGGGACAGGTATGGGAAGGAGCAATGGCTGCCGCCCACTTTAAACTGGACAACCTGGTAGCTATTATAGATAACAACGGACTGCAGATAGATGGCTGGAATCGTGACGTGATGAATCTTGACCCGTTCAATAAAAAGTGGCAAGCCTTTGGCTGGCATGTTATTGAGGTTGATGGTCATGACTTTAGCCAGCTTATTGATGCCTTTAGCCGGGCAGAGCTAGTGAAAGGACAGCCCACCGTCATCATTGCCCACACTATTAAGGGCAAAGGGGTCAGCTTTATGGAGAATAACCCTGATTTTCATGGCAAAACCCCCAATGAGGATGAAGTGAAGACAGCGTTGAAGGAACTGGAATGAAAATGTCTCAGGAAATTTCCCTGAGGGAAACCTACGGTAAGACCCTGGTTGAGCTGGGTAAAGAGAACCCGAATCTGGTGGTGTTGGATGCTGACCTGTCCAAGTCAACGATGACCAAATTTTTTGCCGGTGAATTTCCAGACCGCTTCTTTGACTGCGGTATTGCCGAACAGAATATGGTGAGTATTGCCGCCGGGCTGGCAGCATCAGGCAAACTCCCCTTTGCCAGCACCTTTGCCGTTTTTGTTCCTGGTCGCTGCTTTGACCAGATTCGCATGTCAATTGCTCAACCCGGACTCAATGTTAAACTGGTTGTTACCCATGGTGGCATCAGTGTTGGCGAGGACGGCACTTCACATCAATCTATTGAAGACCTGGCTCTGATTTGCTCCTTGCCTGGCTTCACTGTCATCGTTCCCGCCGATGCTATTGAAACTGCTCAGGCAGTAAGGGCAGCCACTGCCAATTACGGGCCTTTCTACATCAGGCTGTGCCGTCCTAAGCTACCACTGGTTCACTCTGAGGACTACCGCTTTAGTCTAGGTAAGGCAGTAACCATGAGGCAGGGTAAGGATGCCACCATTATTGCTATCGGTCTTATGGTAGTCGCAGCCCTTGAAGCTGCGGAAAGCTTGAAAGGGGAGGGCATAGACTGCCGTGTATTGAATATGTCCACCCTGAAGCCTATTGATGAGGCAGCTATTATTAAGGCTGCCGCCGAGACTGGAGCTATTGTTACCGCTGAGGAGCACCTGGAGCATGGTGGGCTGGGAAGCACCGTAGCCCGTGTAGTTGCCAAACACCACCCAGTGCCTGTTGATTTTATAGCCATTAAGGATATTTATGCTAAGTCGGGTAAGCCCGCCCAACTTCTACAGAGATATGGTCTGACTGCTAAAGATATTGGGCAAGCGGTGAGGGCTGTGGTAAAAAGAAAGTAACTAGGTGCTCCTTGTTTTCGGGAGACGAAGCGACTGCCTTCTCTTGATGAAATCAGTAATACCTACCAGACAAGGTAGAGCGATACTGTAACTAATCAGTAATCCAGGGACTCCCAGCCACCAGCATACCAGCGATAGCAGAATAAACAAGACAACACTGGTTTTAGTTGCATTCCGAAAGATATAGAGCGCCACTAGCGTCGGTGCTGCCATAATCAGCATTGGCTGAGTTATTAAAATTAGCAGGACACCAATAGTAGTGCTCTGCCCTCGACCTCCCTTAAAGCCAATAAAGACTGACCAGTTATGACCGATAACTGCAGCAGCCCCGGTAAGTAGGACAACTGGCTGAGGGGCATTTATAGTCTGAGCAACAAGAATAGCTAACGCTCCTTTGCCAGCATCAACCCAAAATACACCTATCCCTACATTAGCTCCTAGCTGGCGAAAGGCATTGGCGGCGCCAACATTACTATCGCCCATCTGCCGAATATCCTTGCCTTTAAGCAGGCGCCCAGCAATATAGGCAGTGGGGATAGAACCAAGAAGGTAACCCAGTATTACTATTAGCCACGACATATCTGTTCTCCGATTGGTGCCGAGGGTGGGACTCGAACCCACAAGGATTGCTCCGACGGATTTTAAGTCCGTTGCGTCTGCCAATTCCGCCACCCCGGCACTAGTATTATTGTATGTTTTGGCAACACTTGAGTCAAGCTTCTTATGTTTCTTCTCGCAACTACAGATTAGGTATTTACGGGTATGAATTTCACGGGTCAGATATTACGTATGACCGTACTACTTTGATGCTCTACCTGCCCGTAGAGTCAATTTTTAATTGAGGTCGACTTGAGTGGAATATGAGTCGCATTTTTTGATTTCCGAGTTTACAGGTATTGACAATCATGCTAACCAGGATTATGATATTCAAAAAATTTAATGCAGGTAATTCGATGGCTACTAAATACGAAATAGGGCAGAAAGTCGTAATAATACCGGTGGAAAATCAACATCTTTCCCCGAGAGACTCTGATTTAGCGCCATACGCAGGTCAGGTTGGCACGATTACCGATTATTATTGGCTGCATCGAAATGTGGGGGAGGTATTCTACGTTTACACTGTGCGAATGGAGAGCGACCGTAGGGAAATCGTTTTACACGAAGATGAGTTAGAGGTATTTGTAGCGTAGATGTCGATATTGAAAGTCTCTTATTCTAGGCAGTACTAAAATTGGGGGCAACCCAACTGGGGGTTGCAATTCAAATCCGTTTTATTTTATAATAATGGCGGTTATGCCTGCATTATTTGGAACCCCGATGAAATAGCTATAAGTGTATGTATCCAAGAGTGTATGTCTTTTAAGTACATTAAGAAAATATTAGGAGTAACGATATTAGAAAGTTTTTTCAGGTCATACTGGGTTTCTTAGTAGTTTTCATTACTTTTCTTACACCAATTAGCTGCACAAGAGAGCTTTTATTAAAGTTTGAAGAGACCCGCTCTTTAATGGGCACTTATGTCACAATTACTGTTTACTCGGATGAAAAGACTGCGTTAGAGGCTATTAGTGCCGCATTTACTAAAATTGAAGAAATAGAGAGAATAGCCTCAATATTTGATGAGGAAAGTGAAGCGTTTAAACTCAATCAAACTGGATACTTAGATACACCATCGAGCGAACTTATAGAGCTAATAAGTATGTCTCTAGATTATAGTGAATTAACCGATGGTAATTTTGATATAACTTGCCAGCCGCTATTGGATTTGTGGGATTATAAGCCAGATGCAGATAAACAGTTTTGGGAATTAGATGAGGCTATTCAAACGGAAAGAATTAATGAAACCCTAAAGCTAGTAGGCTCTGATAAAATAGTTGTTGAAGAGGATAAGATATATTTGAAAGAAAAGGGTATGAAAATAACTCTTGGTGGAATCGCCAAGGGTTACGCTGTGGATAAAGCATTAGAGATCATTAAGGATATAGGCATTAAATATGCTCTAGTAGATGCAGGTGGTGATATAAGTACGCTTGGTTCCAAGCCAGAGGGAGAGCTATGGGACATTGCCCTTGTAAACCCAGACAACACTGGCGAGTATTTGGTAGATTTTAAGATTAAGGATAAAGCGGTAACTACTTCAGGAAACTACGAGCGATACTTTGACCTAGAGAAGAAAGTTCACCACATACTTAACCCAAAGACGGGCTATTCAGCAAGTGGATGCATCAGTGTCACGATAATAGCTGAAAGCTGCATGCAGGCTGATGCTCTAGCAACCGGGGTTTTTGTGATGGGTCCTGAAGACGGTATGAGGTTGGTTGAGTCACTAAATGATGTGGAGTGTTTCATAGTAAGTGCCGATAGAATAATATATCGTTCCTCCGGATTATCTAAATACCTGAGCGAAAGGTAATGATAAAAGAATAGTGAAAATTAATTTTGGATTTAAGGGGAGTTCTCGTGGTGTACAATTGCCAGAGAACAAGCACCACACCGAAAAACCGATAGAACTACTCCCTTTGCCGGAAAAGGTGATTATCCCTCTACAGCAACATATCGGTGCCCCCTGTACGGCTACAGTAAAGAGGAGAGACAAGGTATTAATCGGGCAGACTATAGGTAATTCAGATAGGTTTGTTAGTGCCCCCGTACACGCTACAGTATCCGGTGAAATATCTGCTACCACCATGGTGGTTAATCCTCCCACCGGGCAACTGGTAACAGCTTTGGTTATAACCCCAGATGGAGAGGATAAATGGGCAGAGCTTGAAGCTCCCAAGAATCCAGAAAGCCTCTCCATAAAAGATATTTTAAGGAAGATAAGAGAGGCAGGCATAGTTGGGATGGGAGGCGCCACCTTCCCCACTCATGTTAAACTTTCCCCTCCTGAAGGAAAGAAAATAGATACCCTTATTCTAAACGGGTGCGAGTGCGAGCCGTATATAACCTCAGACCACAGGGTGATGCTCGAATATGGGGAGAAGGTGCTCTCCGGGTTAAATGTCGTAAGGAAGGTGCTCTCTTCGGATAATGTTTATATTGCCATAGAGGACAACAAGAAAGATGCCATAGAGCATATGGAAGAGTTAGTAGCCAAGATGGCGTTAAAGGATAATTTTAAGGTAATTTCTCTAAAATCAAAGTACCCGATGGGTGCAGAAAAAACCTTGATAAAAAGCCTGTTGGGTCGAGAAGTTCCCATTGGTGGGCTGCCTCTGGACATTGGTGTGGTTGTTCACAATGTAAGTACCGCCAAGGCAATTCATGATGCTATTTTTGAAGGCAAACCTCTTGTTGAGAGAGTGATAACAGTAACTGGTGCCGTTAAGAATCCCAAAAATCTTCTGGTGAGAATCGGCACTCCGCTGAGGAATTTGATAGAGTACTGCGGCGGGATAGACGGTAAAGCCAATGAGGTCATTCTCGGTGGACCTATGATGGGCATCTCCCAGCCTGACCTTGATTTTCCGGTAATTAAGGGAACCAGCTGCGTGCTGGTGATGGAAAGCTCTCCCATAAGAGAGCAGGACTGCATAAGCTGCGGGAAGTGTCTGGAGGTTTGCCCTATGTATCTCATCCCCACCACGATTGTCAAATACGCGAAAGCTGGCCGATACGATGACTGTGAAGAGGCTTACATTGCTGACTGTTTTGAGTGCGGAGCCTGCGCCTACATCTGTCCAGCCAACATACCGCTAGTGCAGTACATAAAGATAGCCAAGAGTGAACTCATCAGGAGGAGAGCGAACAAGTGACCCCAGAGAGGAAGTTTCTAATCTCACCGGGCCCACATCTTTGGAAAGGGCAATCCGTGAGCAAGGTGATGTATATCGTAGTGCTTGCTCTCATGTTTCCCACTGCCGCCGGAGTGTATTTCTTCGGTTACCGCGCCTTATTAGTAATAGTAGTGAGTGTTATCGCGGCGGTGCTGGCAGAGTATGCCGTCAAGAAATTGAAGAAAAAGGCATTCGTTATGGATGGGAGTGCTGTCGTTACCGGGCTTCTTCTGGCATTAACCCTACCACCAACGATCCCCTTATGGATGGTGGCGGTAGGTGCTGTATTTTCTATCGCCATTGTCAAGGAGGCTTTCGGTGGTCTGGGACATAACATATTTAATCCCGCGCTGGGGGGCCGGGCTTTTATGGCAGCCTGCTTCTCAGTGAAAATGACGACCTGGGTGGCGCCGACAGGTTTCGGTGCTGATGCTGTAACTGCAGCTACTCCGCTCAGTGACAGCTTTGTGTGGCAAGCCGAAAAACTCTCTCTATACTGGAATTTGTTCTTGGGTAACACCGGCGGCTCGATAGGAGAGACATCAGCCCTTCTGATACTGGTTGGCGGGATTTTACTTTTAACTCTCGGCATAATAAACTGGAGGATTCCCGTAGTTTACATAGGAACGGTGGCGCTGCTTACTTTAGCTATGGGGCAGGATGCTATATTTAATATCCTTGTCGGTGGTCTTATGATAGGCGCTTTCTTTATTGCAACAGACTATGTAACCTCGCCTATCACGGCAAGAGGCAGGATAATATTTAGCATCGGTGCCGGTATATTAACGGTGGTCATAAGGAGCTTTGGGGGTTTGCCAGAGGGTGTTTGCTATTCCATTCTTTTCATGAATGCCATCACCCCACTCATTGATAGATATGTCAAAGTAAGGCCATACGGTCTTGTGAAGAAGGTAAAAAGTGAAGATTAAAGCACTAAAGGGAGTTTACCCGATAATCTTCATTACAATAATAGTTCTCATATCGGTCAGTTTGCTTACCTGGACGGAGAGCATTACCAAGAATGATTCGCAAATGTTGGGCGTGCTCGAAGAAATGTTCCCGACTATGAGCGAATACACTTTTGAGAATGATATATATATCATATACGCTGATGGAGCCGAGATTGGCTATGCCTTCTTTACCGTAGGTAAGGGGTATAAGGGGGATATTGATATTCTGGTTGGGCTTGAGGATAAGACAACCATAAAGGGGATTATCATAATTTTGCAGGAGGAGACTCCAGGGCTAGGTGCTAGAATAGCTGAGATTTCCTTCGCTGATAAATTTACCGGACTAAATATTGTTGATGCTGTTCTGAGTCAGGACGGTGGGCAGATAGATGCCATAACAGGGGCAACGATAAGTTCCAGAGCAGTTACTGAAGCAGTTAGAACCGCGGCAATAGAAAAGGTTGAGTCTCTGAAGGAGCAGCAATAAAGATGGGTAGATTCTGGAAAGAGTTAGGTAAGGGAATAATCATCTCTAATCCGCTTTTTGTCCTTGCTCTTGGCTTTTGTCCTGCTCTGGCGGTAAGCACATCGGTGGACAACGCTATAGGTATGAGCGCGGGCGTTCTCTTTGTTCTTCTCGGTTCAAATCTGATAATATCCACTATCAGAAAAGTGATACCCAGTAGTGTGAGACTCCCGGTATTTATTGTCGTCATCGCCACTTTTGTTACTGTGGTGAATCAGGTATTTCGCGCCTATGTTCCCGCTTTATATGAATCGCTGGGGATATATCTCCCCTTAATTGTGGTGAACTGTATAATACTGGGCAGGGCGGAGGCTTTTGCCTCCAAGAATCCCGTAACCGCTTCCATTGCTGATGCGCTGGGAGTCAGCATTGGTTTTTTCCTGGCCTTGTTTCTCATCTCGTTTCTCAGAGAGATACTGGGGACAGGCAGCCTATCAATGTTTGGCGTCAACCTGTTCACACTGCCCGTCCTGGGGGAAGAGCCAATGACCCTATTCATACTTGCTCCGGGGGCATTCTTAATCATGGCGCTGCTGCTGGCATTATTCAGAAAGATGGGGGTAATGAAGAGTGAATGAGCTCATAGCCATATTCCTCGGTCTAGCTATTATCAACAACTTCATTGTGGCACAATTTCTAGGGCTTTGCCCCTTCTTCGGCGTATCGAAGAAGCTAGGTGACGCCCTTAGTATGGGAATCGCCGTCACGCTGGTAATGCTTATTGCCTCGATTGCCACCTGGATTATCAACAATTATATTCTCATTCCCTTTGATGTTGAGTATATGAATATCATCATGTATATACTGGTAATAGCCGTACTGGTTCAGATGATAGAACTCTTTATAAAGAGGACAAATCTTACGCTTTATAATGCGCTGGGAATATACCTTCCGCTTATTACCACGAACTGCGCGGTGCTTGGTATTACTGTGATAAATGCCAATGAGAGTTATTCGCTCATCGAGAGTATAGTCGCTTCCTTAGGCGGAGGCGTCGGTTTTCTCCTCATTTTAGTCATTATGTCTGGCATACGGGAAAAGTTAGAAATTGCCGATACGCCCCGCTCGATGAGGGGATTGCCCGTAGCGATGTTGATAGGTATGCTCCTGGGTCTTACATTCTTCGGGTTTGGAGGGATTGTATAGTTTGCTTACTGTAATTATTCTCACTGCAATAGGGCTGTTTTTCGGGATACTGATATATGTCGTAAATAGAGTGGTGCCCATCAAAGTAAAGGGTATCGAAAAAACCGAGGAGCTTGCCAGCATCCTGCCAGGGATGAACTGCGGTGCCTGTGGTCATCCCGGCTGCTTTGCCTTCGCCCAGGCACTAACAGTAAACCCGAAACTAATAGCTGAAGGCAAATGTACCCTGGCGATACAGGACGAAGAGAAGTGCAAAGCCATGGAGAAAGCTCTCGGGATAACGCTGGATGCTGCAGAGATGAGCAAAAAGGCTCTTATTCATTGTAATGGAAACTCAGAGGTGATATACAATTACTCCGGAGCGATGACGTGTAAGGCGGCAGCCCAGCTTCTCAGGGGGTATAAGAAGTGCCCCTATGCCTGCTTGGGATTGGAAGATTGCCTGGAGGTGTGCCCTCAGGGCGCGATATCTATAAGGCAGGAGAATGGTGTAGCCGTTGTCGACTCGGAGAAGTGTAACGGGTGCGGCCTTTGTCTGCCCGAGTGCCCACTGAACATGATTGAGCTGGTTCCGGCGAGAACGAAAATTGCTTTTCTCTGTAACTATGCCCCGCTAAGGGATATTCCCGGTAGGGAGAAATGTGACGCCGGTTGTACACGCTGTCGAAAGTGCTTTAGGGTTTGTGAAGACGAGGCGGTAGTGTGGGACAAGGAGAGATTCTTACCTGAATTTGATATTGAGAAATGCACCCTTTGCGACAAATGTATAGAGGTGTGTGAACCGAATACGCTAGCGTATTTCACTAAAGCCAAAGTGGCGGCTGAAACTATGGACTCAGCTGTAGCAACTGTTGGAAATTAAGACTAGGCGTAGTAAGGTAATTAACCTACTGTTATTGGGTATCTACCACTCTATTGACCCTGGCCATAAATCTTCCCAAATATTTACATGAACAATCGGCATTTAATACCTCTAAATTAACTTGATAATCGGGGAACATCATGGCTGGTGCTCACTAGATTTTTAAGAAAGTGGAGCTGGAGTATCAATAGGTAGAACTTTTAAACTGGCTCTTAGCCTATTTTCACAGTAACGTGATAAACTCTTCCCTACTTAGCCCAACATCTCTTATTAGAAATCTCAACAAGCCTCGCCCTAACTCTTTATGCCTAGGCACTGACAATCTCCGCCCAGAGGGATGCAATAAAATCATATGGCTACCCTCGGTGTGGTCCCAAACATATCCAACCTTCTGCACCGCCTTAACGAAGGCATCCCCAGATATTATAGGAAGGCGAGGCACTAAACCGCAACCTCCACCTCTTCTACATCAGTTTTTGGTAGCGGCTCACCATGCTTACGCTTGCTAGCTATGTAACCTCGTATCGCCTCTTTAATGTTAGCGATGGCTTCTCCTTTAGTTCTACCCTGAGAGTGACATCCGGGCAGGGCAGGACAACTGGCGATGATGAAGCCATCTTCGTCTTGTTCAAGAGTGATGGCAAACTTCATGATATCTCCTCAGTAAAAACAAAGCCTGATTACATTATAACAGAAATCAGCAAGTTTGGAACAAAGGGTGTCAATAGGTAGAACTTTTAATTTAATTTTTGACATTGTTTTATAGCTGTTATTTGAACGTAATTCGCTTATTAGGCAAAAAAGTCTTCTTCGCTATTTGCTAGCCAAGGCTGGGCGTTGCAGCGTCCCAAGCTAAGTTATACATGGCCATTGCTATGTCATATGCGGTGGCTCCAGGGTGAGTCCAGATTTCGGTTCCGCTTAGGCGGAATACACGAAACCCTTGGCGGACCAAAGCTCTGTCTCTGGCTTTATCACGCGAGGCTTGGGACTTGGTCTTTTCATGAAACTCGTGACCATCGCACTCTACGACAGCTCTGACTCTTGAGAAACTACTGCCCGGTATTTCATGCTCTTTGAAGATTTCCTTAACATCAAAATTCGGCCAGCGGCCGAAATGAGTTATGGCGAAATCTACCCTCATATCTGAGATTTGTGCTTGCGGGGTAATGAGTAAAGTTGGGTCTGAGGGTTTCTGGACTCGGTCGTATTCCCTCTCAAGGTCAGACTCGGGATTGCCTAAGTCGGGAACATAGACAAGTGTTGTTAGCCAAAATGTGAGGATAAAGACCCTTTCGATTGGTGACTCGCACTTTTTGAAGATTGTGGCCACACGTGGTAGTATCGAACTACCAGAAAGGTTTTGTAGCGCAGCACCCAATTGAGCGTGATATTCGGCTTCCTCAGGAGTTATCTGTGGTGAGGAAGGCCAACTCGTTAGCGCTTGGGTATCGAAGACGAAATCCGCGGGATGGCCGACATTATCAGGAAGTGCGTCAATCTGGCTAAAGTCTTTTCTTAAAGCCTCGATAAGTGAATTCACAGTGCCCCCACTACAGATTTGATATCATCTTAACTTTTGTTGTCCAAAATGTAAAATTTTTGTCAGTAGGAAAACGAGGTAGTAATCAAAAGGAGGTTCTACCTATTGCTAACTTTGGTGTCCGTTTCTGAAGCTAAGTGGAGCTGGAGGGATTCGAACCCTCTACCTTTTGACTGCCAGTCAAACGTTCTCCCGATTGAACTACAGCCCCATAAATACACTATCTAATTTAGTAAAAAATAGTAATTAAAGCAAGCATCTCCTGCTATGAAGGTATAATACCATGTTTCTTCTGTGGTCTATCTTCTAGCTTGTCTATAGTCATTTCTAAAGCTGTTATCAGTCTGGGTCTTGTCTGAGCAGGGTCAATCACATCATCAATATGAAGGTGTTCAGCGGCTTTATAGGGCTTGGCGAATTCGTCTCTATATTCTTTTATCTTCTGTCTCAGTAATTCCTCAGGGTTTTCTGCCTTTGCTAGCTCTTTTCTGAATATTATCGGGGCGGCTCCTGCTGCTCCCATTACTGCCAGTTCAGTGCTGGGCCAACAGAAGACAAAATCAGCCCCTAAATCCTTGCTGCACATTCCAAGGTATGAGCCCCCATACGCTTTTCTAATAGTGAGCGTTAGCTTGGGCACTGTCGCTTCAGAATAGGCATAAAGCATCTTTGCTCCATGTCTGATTATGCCTCCCCACTCCTGGCTTGTTCCCGGTAGGTATCCAGGTACATCAACCAAGGTTATAATCGGGATATTGAAGGCATCACAGAACCTGATGAATCTGGATGCCTTATCACTAGCGTTAATATCCAGGCAACCTGCCTTTGACATTGGTTGATTGGCTATTACCCCCACTGACCAACCATTCAATCTGGTAAAACAGGTAATAATATTGGTAGCGAAAGATGGGAATAGTTCAAAGTAGTTCTGCTTTCCATCCCGCTGGTCAAATACCTTCTTAATTATCTTATACATATCGTAGACTTTGCTTGGACTGGCAGGAAGAACGTCAAATAGAGACTCATCTATACGTGTCGGGTTATCTCCCCAATCAATTCCTTCTGATATTTCCCTATTGTTTGACGGTAGATAGTTTAATACCTCCCTTATGTTTTGCAGGCACTCTGCCTCACTGTTTTCAGAACGACAGGCAACCCCCGCCTTCCTCTGAACAACATTAGCTCCCCCTAATTCCTCATCGCTAACTTCCTGCCCTATTACCGTCTTGATTACCCGTGGTCCGGTGATAAAGGCATGACTTATCTCTTTAACCATAAAGGTAAAGTCCATCAGTGCCGGGGAGTACACAGCACCCCCGGCAGTTGGTCCCAGAATGGCGCATATCTGAGGGATTACCCCTGAGGCTAGGGTGTTCCTGAAGAAAATCTTACCGTAGCTACTTAGAGCATCAACGCCGTCCTGAATTCTAGCTCCTCCAGAATCGTTGATACCTATAAGGGGGCAGCCATCCCTTATTGCGTGGTCTAGTATACGGCAAATCTTTTCTCCATGTATTTCTGATAGGGTACCTCCCATAGTGGTAAAGTCCTGGGAATAGATATACACCTTCCTGCTGTCTATTTCTCCGTAGCCAGTAATTACCCCGTCAGCTGGTACTTCCCCGTAAGAGTCAGCACCTCTACTTTTGGCAAACATTCCCATCTCGCAGAATGTCCCCTTATCCAGTAGCATATCTATGCGCTCTCGCGCCGTTAACTTACCCCGCTCTTTCTGCTTTTCTACTCGTCTACTTCCCCCCATCTCCTCTATTTTCTTGCGTCGCTCCTGTAGTTCTGATAATTGTCTTTGTTTTGCCTGGCTATCTTCAATCATTTAACGCTCCTCAAATTCTGTATGTTGACAGTAGCAGAGACGAAGGACTATTATAGCGTCATGTCCTAGTGGTGAGGGTATTGGATGAGGAATAGCTCTAGCTCTTGCCGAAGAAAGTGTCAAAGTAGTGGTGAATGACTTTGGAGGTGCCTCCGATGGCTTCATCGGTGCTTCAGACAAGCCAGCAAATGAGATGGTTGATGAGATTAAACTGAAAGGAAGTGGATGATGGATTCGGAAATGAAAGAGCTTATAGAGCAAGGCGTCAAGGAGCTTAGGGATGTTATTAGGAATTCTTTTAAAAAAGCTATCCTCGTTTATGTCATTTTCTGGTTCATACTAGCGTTGCCTATTACAGGCGCCATGGTGTATATCACGATTATTCTCACGCGAATCACGCCCTAGAGAAAAAGGGGGTGATAAATGGCCTGCTTAAAAATAAGGTAAACCTGGCAGTTCTACTGCCTGTACTGCTACTTGCCTTATTCGGTAATGAGAATAATTACAAAGGTGGTAGATGAAAGCTGAGATTATCTCTATCGGAACCGAACTCCTTCTTGGCGAAATAGTTGATACTAATACCCAATTCCTGGCAAATCAACTAGCATCACTGGGGATTGACCTGTATTTTACTTCTTCAGTTGGCGATAACCACGAAAGATTGCTCAGAGTATTGAGACAGGCCTGGCAAAGGTCTGAGCTTATTCTCACTACCGGGGGTTTAGGCCCCACACAGGATGATATTACCCGAGAAGTTATTGCTGGGCTTGTTGATGAGAAACCCAAAGTAGACCCAGGTCTGAAACAGAACCTCGTGAATTATTTTACCAAACGAGGGTTAGAGATGCCCACAAGCAATATCAAGCAAGCTACCCTCATCCCTTCATCTGCATCAATCCCAAATCCCCGGGGATCAGCTCCTGGTTGGTGGGTGGAGAAAGAGGGCAGAATAGTAGTAGCCATGCCCGGTCCGCCTAACGAGATGCAATTCATGTGGCAAAATGAGGTATTCCCCAGATTACGACAGAGGACGGGGGCAATTATCTTATCCCGATTCATCAAGACCTTTAGTTTGTCTGAAGCCAAAGCGGGGGAGCTAATAGCTCCTCTGGCCTCGTCTCCTAATCCTACTCTGGCTACTTATGCCAAGTCAGATGGTATCTACCTTCGTATTGCAGCTAAAGCGGCCCAAACAGCAGAAGCACAGGAGATGATTTCAAAGCGGGAGGCTGATGTCAGGGCAATCTTGGGCGATTATATATGGGGTGTGGACGACGAAACGCTGGAGGGCAATGTGGGGCAATTGCTTGTCTCCAAAGGACTATCCCTGGCTGTTATCGAATCCTTTACCAATGGCTTTCTAACTTATACACTGGCACTTGCTCCCCAGAGCCAGAATTTCTTTAAAGGTGGGTTAATCGCTAACTCTAATGAGGTTAAAGTTGCTCTTGGGCTCGACCCCCGCTTGGTTGCTGGTAAGGCTAATACTGAAGTAGCAGCCGCAATGGCATCTTTGGCACGTCAGAAATTGGGTGCTGGAATCGGCATTGGTATAGATGGCTATGCTGAGTCAGTAGGTGGAGTGATGATGGGTAGAATTTTTATAGCAATTGACGGTGAGCAAACTGAACGGAAAATGACGCAAAACTACTCAGTAGGACACTACCAGATAGTGAGAAGGGCAGCCTACTACGTACTCTTCGAACTGAGAAAACTCCTGAGTTCACTATAAGAAAAAACAGCAACAGGTATGCTGGGTAGCAATGACTCATATAGAGCCAAGCTTATGGTGGACTAGTGCGGACAGTTCCCGAACTTTTCTTTGAGAAGAAGCGACTTATCCCTCCGCTACAGCAGTTGCTTGTCTCCTATTCGAAAATCTAAACAAGATGGCTATCCTTTTCATTCGCATATGTCCAATGTCGGCCCTGAGGTGAGCTTGTTAACACTACTCTCCACGCTTCAGTTAGAGGACAGTGTTGTAGGAATCCGAGCCAGCTATTTCAGCAGGTGCCTTGATTTCCGCATCTCGCTCGCCAACATGAGAATTTTCTCCCGAATTTGTCTTGGTAACGTTTCTTCTATGGATTCATCTTGAACACACTCCCCCCAAACCACCTTCCGGTGATAGTCCACAATCTTTGCGTGTTCTTCACCTTGCTGCACTTCAGCTTCAACGAACACATTTTCTCCTTCTAACCATCTGTCAATACAATCTGGTAACTCCATGGCGATTCGGAGAGCTGCTACAAATTCCACCACTTGACCAGCGTAAGTCACCCCTCTTTGGATTAAAGACGCAGTCAACCCGGCTGCCAATGTCAGAGTCTTTCTTTCTATGTTTCCCCATCGAGGTATTGGAATAACACGGAGTTCTCCGTAGCCAAGCCTACATAAATCCGAATCAAAAGAATGTATAATTCTGCAGGCGAAAGGTCGGACCGGATAGACAGTGCACAGATTATCAACTAGTATCGGACACCATAATCCCGTCTTAAAACGCTTGTCATACGACAATCCACGAGTTGCCCGGTCTACCTCAACTATTTTTTCATATATCGTGGGGGTTTGGGCTTTGAGCTCGTCGGCTATGTACCACAGAACGGCAGTTACCTCTGGCACAGTCATGGTGACTTGGGTCCTACAGCAATACGAACAACCCGCATGACAAGCCTTTCTTACAGTCGCGTCCTTGAGCTTATCCCAAAAATTATCTTATATTGTGGTTGCCGCTACCTGTAACGTCCTCATTGTAAACGTAAGGGTACGCCAGTTCATACCTTCTTTTTCAAAATATTCGTTGCAGGCTTCAAGTATATATATTGCAGCGCCCTCATCTGACATTCGCATCCGTCCTTTGGTTCTGTCATTTTCGGCCAGCATAACCTATAATTATTCTGTAACCGTCATTTGTAGGCTATAACTCAACCTATGTTGGGAATCAATTTGGAAAAAGGCTGAGAAGGATTGTCTTATATGAACGTTACATATCAGTCCAGATTACGTAATCTTAATGATTCGACTAGGTAATGGAGCGCCAAATCGCAAACTACGCAATAGACAAATTTGGTAATAACATTACCTTAATGGTGGGCGATAGCGGATTTGAACCACTGACCTCTGCGATGTCAACGCAGCGCTCTAACCAACTGAGCTAATCGCCCCCTACCAGTAGCAACTTTACTAAATGTCCTTTTTAGTGTCAAGCAAACAATTTAGGTCTCAATATACCTCGGCTCTTCAAGGAAGAAGACACTGGTTTGCCTATTTATCTTTATCTACCTCTCCATTGTAGACTAATTTAGGCGTTACTCCCTTAGCTATTGTCGCTGCGGCGACAGCTTTAATAATATCGCCAGGGATAAAGGGAATGCTTCCCACAAGGAGACTAATTAAGGTGGCTGTTTTTCCCGGCATCACCTTAAGCCATAACCAAAACCAGAGGAGCCCGGGAACATAAATCAGGACAAAGTTGGCAAAGAGCATGAGCAGCAGCATGCTTAGAAAGCTTCGCGACCTGATGTACTTATCGATAAAGTGACCCAAGAAAAGAGCAGCCGGGATAAACCGATTATGTATCCGCCAGTAGCACCTAGACCACTTTGCCGCCCCGAAAACCAGGGAAGTCCCATAAAACCGAGCCCAGCAGCGAGGAGAACGGCAAAGGTTTGTCCTGTAATTGGTATTGCCGGCATCCATGGATTGGGAAATCTAACCTGGGCCATAAGCCCAGTGAGACAGGCTATACCAAGCGCCAGGGTTAGCTTCTTTGGTATACTTAGCTCATATCTCCATCGGAAGGCATCGTATTTAGTTCGGTTGATTCTAGCTGCTATCTCCATTAGTTACCTCCACTAATTACTACTCCTATATCAAGCTTGAACACTTTCTCTAGAGTTTTTGTTGTTATTCAGTGTATACTGTACTAGATTGTGTAGAAATAATCAATAGGGGGGATTATAAAATGCCTGAGCAAAGAGAAAACGCCAAAGAGGGTGTCCTCAGGACAGTCAAGGATAAGAATATCAAATCAATAAATCTGTGGTTTACCGATATCCTGGGTTTTCTCAAGAGTATTTCTATCACCCCGAGAGAGTTGGAAGAGGTATTGGCAAGTGGTATGGGATTTGATGGTTCTTCTGTTGAAGGCTTTGCCAGGATTGATGAGAGTGATATGGTTGCTCTGCCCGACCCTACTACCTTCCAAATCCTACCCTGGAGCCTATCGGAGCACCCGGTAGCCAGAGTGTTCTGTGATATTATGAGACCCGGAGGGCAACCCTTTGAAGGTGACCCCCGTTATGTGCTCAAGAGGAACCTCAAAAGAGCTGCTGACCTAGATTATACTTTCAATGTGGGGCCGGAGGTGGAATACTTCTACTTCCAAAATACCGAAGGAACACATCCCCTGGATGAAGGGGGCTACTTTGATTTGACACCCCCGGATATAGCCAGTGACTTAAGATTAGAGACTGTGCTCACCTTAGAGG
>SDBU01002158.1_pt1 | contig 26754 bp, 13 predicted proteins | sample 2277071 | NCBI WGS metagenome assembly SDBU01 (sample SAMN10397929, study PRJNA504765) | marine sediment metagenome | isolation source: marine sediment core GS08_GC12, 126 cmbsf | place: Arctic Ocean: Gakkel Ridge, Loki's castle | collected 2008 | reverse complement strand
GTCGGCCAGCAGCTTCACCGCCCGTTTGGCGTACACGCCGGCGTCGGGGTTCTTGGCCAGCCCCGCCATCGCCCCGCGGGCGCGGGCATTGACAGCGACGCCCTCGACATACCGCGTGCCGCTGGCCAGTTGCTTGCCGTGATGGGCGTAGAAGGTCTTTCCGGCCTCCAGCACGGCGGCGTTTTTCGGATCAGCCAGCGCAGCTTTGGCCGCGTCGCACCGGGTGTCGCCCTCGGCCAGGATCGGCTGCAGGGCGGCCAGGCGGGCGTTGGCCATGTACAAGTCGCCGGCGGCGACGTCGGCGGTGATCTGCGCGACGGTCAGCCGCACGCTCTGGTCCATCCGCTCGGCCGCGGCCAGCAGCCCCCGCGCGAGCCGCTTGGCCGGGCTCTGCAGGTCGGCCGTTTGGAGCAACTGCTTCAGCGCCTCGGCGCTGCGGGCGTACTGCTTGGCGTCGTACAGCTTCCGGGCCGAGGCGAGGGGGCGCGAGGGCAGCAGCTGGCTGAACGTGCTCGGCGCCCGGCCCAGGATTCGCAGGCCTTTGCCCGGGATCGCATACGCCAGGGCGTAGCCTCCGGTGGGGAACTCCGGGCCGTAACGGAGGTACTTAACCGAGTCCCCGCCGCCGTACTGGCAGGAGAAGCCGTGGTCCCAGCGCCGGCACAGGGCGTAGTACCAGCGCTGCTTTTCCATGAAGTTCACGAACGCCGCCCGCTCGCCCAGCGACGCGGCGACGGGTCCCCATACGTAGCTGAAGAACTCCCCCCCGTGGCCCCGCTCGCGGCGGGTGTACGAGTCGGCCACTTCGGCGGCGACCTCGGCGGTGATCTTCCCGCCCGGTTCGAGCAGGTGGAAGCTCACCCCCGCCGCGCCGGCCTTGCCGTTGCAGCCGGGCAGCAGACCCTTGCCGAAGTCTTCCGGGGGGAACATGTCTTTCAGCCGGGTCTTCCTCGGCTCGGCCCCGTAGCCCAGCATGCCGTCGATGGTGTGCTTGCGGAAGTACGCCTCGGCCTTGCCGAACGCGGCCGGGTCGACGCGGAGTCGGCATTCGCGGATCAGCGTCCACGCCAGGAAGCAGGCCGTGCCCACCGAGTTCACCCGCCCCTTGGCGGCCCCGGCGTAGCCGTAATTGTGCTTGCCCGGGGCGCCGCTGTGGCCCCACGCGCCGAGCACGTCGTCCTGGGTGTAGCCGAAGAACAGCGCGTAGCGTTTCAGCGCGGGGATCACCTGCTTGTCGCCAGTGGCGAGGTAGTACTCGGCCAGGAAGATCGCCTCGTACGCCGGGTGCCAGTTCCACGGGCTGCTCGGGCCTTCGGGCTTCAGCCGCATCGCCCCGGGGATGATCTTGCGGACGATCCGCCGCACCGCCTCCAGGTGGCGGGCCTCCCCCGACGACAGCAGCAGCAGCCCGCTGTGCGCCCCGCACAGGCCGGAGTTGCCGTCGGCTCCCATCTGCTCGACGATGTAGGCCCGAGCGTCGGCGAGAATCTTCTCGGACTTGGGGCAGTCGTACGGGGCGGTGTCGCTGTAGGCGCCCATCACTTCCAACGGCACCTCCACCTCCTTCACCTCGCCCGAGCGGACCAGCTTCAGCCGGAGGATGCCCTTGTTCTCGGCGGTCTGGCTCTCGTCGATAGCCGTCCCCAGCACCACGCGCGGGTCGATGCCGAACATACGCCCGTTGGCGCCGATCAGCGCGTCGTTGACCTGCACCACCCCGTCGCCGGGCGAGCCGGGCTCGATGGAGCCGACGAGGATGTTCCGCCCCAGGCTGTACCCCCGCAGCCCCGTCGGGCCGAGGGTGTCGGAGGCGACTTTCTCCCCGTACAGCAGCATGGCCGGCTCGTCCCACTCGCTCATGGGCTTCTTGAAATCGCCCGCCAACGCCCGGAAGTCATCCTCCTCCGCGTCCCAGTCGTCCGTGCGGAACGGCGACGCCGGCAGCCCGGCGGCGTTGACCAGGTTGCCCGCCGGCGCCGTGGCCCACGCGTACCGGGCGGCGGCCGGGGAGGCCATGTCGGCGGAGGAAACCTCGATCTTGCCTCCATCGACGATCCGGGCATTGGCCGGGATGAAGCGACTGCGCGTCTTGCCTTTGTGGTCCTCGTACTTCTGGCCGACCATGAAGCCGGTCAGCTTCCCGCCGACGGCGGCGCGAATGCCCTTTCCGCCTTCGGCCTGAAATTGCAGGATGATCCGGTTGCCCTTGGTCGTCATCGACTTGTAAACCGGGCCGGTGTGGACCACGTCCTTACGGCCGTAGACCTCCGCCAGGGCCCACCGCAGGCTCCGCCGGCCCATCTCCGCCTCGTCGCGCGGCTGGCGGTTGCCCGGCTGGGCGAGGTCGAAAGTCACGATCAGGCCGGAGTCGGCTTGCTCGGCACACGTGGCCGCCTGCACCTCGCGGAAGCGGGCGAGTTGGCTGCTCAGCACGTCGCGCGTGTGCCGGTCGTTGCCCGACCCGCACGGCTGGAGAATGCCGAACGCGAGCTTCTCGTCGCCGAACGCCTTCCGCCAGTCGCTCAGCAGCGACGGGAAGTTCTTGTGGGTGATCCCGTAGCGGAGGAACTTCTTGTACGTGTAGCTGCTGTAATAGGCGTTGCACGCCTCGGCCGGGTCGAAGTCGTTGCCCAACGCCCGGAAGGGGAAGTACGGGTAGTTCGCCCCCTGGTACAGCAGCACGCCGCGGAAGGCGAAGTTGCGCATGGGCACGATGCAGGCGTTGTAGCACCCCGCCGTCCGCAGCAGCAGGTAGCCGGGGTCGATCGGCTCGGCGGGCTTGATGAGGTTGGTCGACTCGCCGCTACGATTCTTCTTGGCCAGATTCGCCTCCCACTTGGCCATCTTCTCGCCGTGGGCCGCCCGGGCGGCCGCGGCGTCCCATTGGCCCCCCCCTTGCGGCACCGCGTTGCCGAAGCTGGTGTCGGATCGGCCCTCGAGATCGAGCGTATCTGAGGACACCCACGAGCCCATCACGCTGGCGCCCATGGCCAGGTCGACCACGCCCACGGGCACGCCGAGTTTCCCCTGGAGATCCTTGGCGAAGTGGTACGCCGCCCCGGACAGCGCGCCGGCCGTCTTCGCCCCGCACACGCGCCACGGCCCGGCCGGGGGCTTGGTCGGCAAATCGCCCCGCTTGGGGGCCGCGATCGGGCTGTGGAAGAACCGGCCGCCGGACAGGTCGCCCTCCGGCGGGAAGTCCTCCTGCGGCGTCGGCCGAGCGGCCGGGGAGATCGAGAAGTACCGCACGGCCGGCACATCCGCCGCCGCGGCCGTCTTGGCGCCCTCGGGCGTGCCGGCCAGAGACACGTCGATCGTGCTCTGCCGGGCGAAAAGCCACACCTCGCCCACGAGGACATCGCCGAAGACCGCCTTGCTCTTGGCGCCTCGCACAACAAGCCGGCGGCCCTCGCCGCTGGCCGCGAGCGGGCCGAGGACGGCCATCCACTTGCCGTCCTCCCCGGCCGTGACCGCCTTGCTCTGGCCGGCGAAGACGACGGTGACCTTCTCTCCCACGGCCGCCCAGCCCCACACACGGACGGGCTTGTCGCGCTGGAGCACCATGTGGGAGCCGAAAAGACTGTGCACCCGCACCTCGGCGGAGGCGACGCCACAGGCCGTCACACCGCACATCAACAAAGCGATCGCTGCATACCGTTTCACGGTCAGAGTCTCCTTCGCCCTCGAGTTCGCCCAGTTTCGCCTTCGGTGACGCGGCCCGTCGGGTCTTGCCGCGATGGTGGCACCCCGGGACCTTCGGTGGAAAGTATCGCACAAGAAGATGCCCCCAGCAAGCGGCCAAGACCTCCCGCAGCGGCAGACATGCGTCGGGAGTGCCCCAACAACGTAGACGCCTTGCGGACGAGCCGGCGGGCAGTCGCCCCTACCAGGGCGGCCCGCGAGAGCCTATGATGACGGTGTCGACCCGGGAATCGCCCGGGTGGGGAAACCGACAGGAGCGAGAGTATGCCGAAGGCCGGGAGCAAGGTGAGTTTCACGCGGCGGCGGGATCTCTCCCGCGTCTGGCCGGAAGGGTTGGCTTTGTGAGATGAAAGAACTTCACCTCGTTCTGGTGTGTCACACGGAATTGGATTTCGATGGATCGTGGGCGCTTTACGAGAAGGTCCAGCCGGAGATCGAGCAGGTCCTGTCGAGGGTGGCCGACAGGTCAGGAAGGAGGCCCAGGATAACCTACTGCCTGACCAACGCGTTCCTCTCGGAGCGACTTGACGAGGCGTTCCGATTCCTGGCCGAGGATCACGAAGTCGGCATACACTCGCATCTGCCGGGCTCTCACAGACCCCACCACAGGTATGCGGGGCGCTATGCCTATCGTCTGGACAAGCAAGGCGTCCTGAACCAGGATGCCATCGCGGGCCCGCTGCGCCAGATGGCCGTTTCTCTGGGGCTCCCGCCGCCCAAGACGCATGTCAGTGGGATGTTCACATTCCAGCGCACCACGATTCGAACCTTGGCGGAGGCCGGGTTCTCCGTGGACTGTTCTCTTCTGCCTGGCGTGCGAGGAACGCACGACGCGACTGGGGATTTCGTTCTCGCCGACAACAGACGGAGAACGGAGCCGTACCCGTACCGCCCGTCACCTGAGGACCCATGGGCGGACGGCGAATCTCCTGTCATCGAACTCCCGGTCAGCGCAAATCTGGGCGGGGGCGGCATCCATGATCAAATCGCCGCCCTCAGGAAACGGCTGGACAGTGATCGGAATACAGACGCCTTCCAGAGCTTCTGGCATCATTTCGAGTTCGCCGGGCCCGGCAGAGGAACTTTTGAGGATGCGGAGAAGTTCCTGATGGAATGTTCACGACATGACAACGTCCGGTTCTCCACCGCATCCGAAGCGGCGGCCGCCCTTGAACAGAGCGGCCTGTGAAGCCAACCATGCCATCCAGGCGACCGCCAGTGGCGCGCCTGGTGACCGGCGTCGGCCAGGAAGAATGAACATGGAGATCATCCGTGCCCGAACAGCAGAACACCTGGAGCGGGTACGAGATTTGTTCCGCGAGTACGAGCGGTTCCTCGGCGTGGACCTGTGTTTTCAGGAGTTCGAAGAGGAATTGGCCTGCCTGCCCGGCCAGTATGCCCCACCGGAAGGGCGGCTCCTGATCGCCGTGGAGGGCCGGGACGTGGCGGGCTGCGTTGCGGCGCGGAAACTCGGAGACGGCGCCTGCGAGATGAAACGACTCTACGTGAGGCCGCAATACAGGGGCCGCGGCCTCGGCCGGGATCTCGCGCGGGAGATCATTCGTGAGGCAGCCGCATTGGGCTATGCCGTGATGCGGCTGGATACGTTGGCCAGGCTCAAAGAGGCGATGACACTCTATCAGTCCCTTGGTTTCCGACAAACGCAACCGTACTACGAGAACCCGCTTCCAGAGGTCGTCTACTGGGAGCTTCCGCTGAGGAAGGAAGGCGCGGGCAGCTCAGAGCAGTAGAGCAGGAGAAAGAAGAGAGTAGACATGACGTCCGAGGCGACGGGGAGGGTCCTGCTCGTCTCTGCCCCTACCAGAGCGGCCTGCAAGAGCCTATGATGTACGGTGTCGGCCCGGGAATCGCCCGGGTGGGGCCGCGATAGGAGCGAGAGTATGTCGGAGACCGGAAGCAGGGCGAGTTTCACGCGGCGGGGGTTCCTGAAGACCAGCGGTGTCGCCGCGGCGGTGAGCCTGCTGCCGGAGGGGGCGGGCGGTGAGACGCGGAGGCCCCGCAAGCCGAACATCGTGGTGATCGTTTCCGACGACCAGGGCTGGAACAACGTCGGCTACCACAACAAGGCCGTCAAGACCCCGCACATCGACAGCCTCGCGCGAGAGGGCGTCGAGCTGGACCGGTTCTACGCCTGTCCGCTGTGCTCGCCCACGCGGGCCGGGCTGATGACCGGGCGGTACCCGCTGCGGTTCGGCGTGATGTGCTCGGTGGTCACCCCCTGGCAGAAACACGGCGTGCCGACCGACGAACGGCTGATCCCGGCGGTGCTGGCCGACGCGGGGTACAAACGGCGGGGCTGCTTCGGCAAGTGGCACATCGGGCACTGCCACGTGAAGTACCACCCGCTGGAGCGAGGGTTCACGCACTTCTACGGCTGCTACAACGGGTCGCTGGACTACTTCACGCACAAGCGCGAGGGGCAGTTGGACTGGCACCGCAACCACCGCCCCGCCCGCGAGAGCGGCTACGCCACCGACCTGATCGCCAAAGAGGCCGCCCAGTTCGTCGCCGACAGCCCGGCCGACGAGCCGTTCTTCCTTTACGTGCCTTTCACGGCGCCGCATTTCCCCATGCAGGTGCCGGAGCGGTACCGCCGGATGTACCCCAAGCTGGAGGGGCACCCGCAATCCTTCGCCGGCATGGTCACGGCCATGGACGACGGGATCGGGAAGATCCTCGAGGCCATCGACGCCAAGGGCGTCGCCGACGACACCTTCGTGCTGTTCTTCAGCGACAACGGCGCCGGCATCGGGGGCGACAGCACGCCGCTGCGAGCGGACAAGACCGATGTGTACGAGGGCGGCGTTCGCGTGATCGCGGCGGCCCGCTGGCCCAACGGCGGTTTGCGCGGCGGCAAGAAGATCACCGCCACGATGGGGTACATCGACGTGCTGCCCACCGTGATGCGGATCGCCGGGGTCAAGGATCACAAGGGCAAGCCGCTGGACGGCATCGACGTGCTGGACATGATGGCGGGTAAGACCGCCGGCCCCGACCGCCCGTGGTACTCGTTCGTCGGCGTGGGGAAAAAGGACCGCCTCGCCGTGATCGACGGGCCGTGGAAACTCGTCTACATCGGCCCACCCATCCTGGATTCGCCCGAGACGCCGGCCGAGGCGACGGTCGAGCTGTTCCGCATCAACGAGGACCCCTGCGAGAAGACCGACCTGGCCGGCAAACACCCCGAGATCACCGCCAAGCTCCTGGGGCAGGTGCGGGCCTTCCGCGACCTGCACGGCCCGGTGTGCCTGCGCAACACGGCGATGCCCAGGGCCCAGTTCAAGGCGCCGGAAGATTGGATCCTGCCGGGCACCACGCCGGAGATGCTGGCGAAGTAGGGCTCGCAGCCGTCGGGTGCAAGTGAACGGCACGTGCGGCCAAGCCATCCACGCTCTCGCGCGACGGATGGGAGCGGCTCTACTTGCTCGGCGCGGCCTTGCTCGGCGGCGCCCTCCCCGGCGGCGGGCTTGTGGAAGCGAAGGAAGACCTGGTTCTTCAGGTAGAAGAATTCCGCGTCCAGCACCATGCCGGCATCGACGGCCAGCTTCACAAGCTGCTCCCGCGGGATGCGGCGGTCGCGATCGTACCGCACGTCGGCCTTGACGCGCCAGTCCAGGATGAACAGGACCCCGCCGGGCTTGATGGTGAGGACCACGTCTTTCACCAGCGGCGCCCGGCCGGCGGCGGGCACGTGGTGCAGCACGTTGCAGATGATCGCCACGTCCACCGACGAGGGGTCCAGCTTCGTCTCGGTCGGCCCAGAGAGCACCGGCTGGATGTTCTTGATGCCCTCCCTCTTTACGCGCGCCTTCATCGCCCCGACAGCCTTGGCGTTGATGTCGGTGGCCAGCACCTTACCCCCCTCCCCCACAACCTTGGCCAGTCGGTAGGTGAAGTAGCCTGACCCCGCCCCGATGTCGGCCACTCGCAAGCCGGCCTTCAGGCCGAAGTCCGCCATGACGCGGTCGGGCTGCTGCCACGAATTACGGCTGGGTCTGCGGGCGGCGAAGCTCCCGGCCGGGATGACGGCCACGGTCAGGGCAATGACGATCAGTCGATGCAGTGTGGATGTTTTCATACTCTCGGGCCCATCCTGTACCTGGGGTCTCCTGTGCCGGGGGGCATCGGCCCCGTCGGCCGGCTACCGGTGTGAAATCTCGCTGAGGGGAAGCTTCAGGGAGTGCACCCGCTGCCCCTCGATGGTAATGCACTCGAACGTCACCGACGGGTCGGCCGTGGTGAGGTCGAAGGTCAACATGCCGTAGAAGTTGCCCTTGTTATACGACCAGAGGGCCTCCTTCCGCGTGCGGTGGGTGTGTATGTTCGTTAGCTTGGAGCTCTCGAATTCGTACAGCGGGTAGCCGTTCGGGCGGTCGATCTTCCAGATCTCGCTGCGGTGCCGATCGGCCGACAGGAGAATCACCCCGTCGAGCCTGGCCTCGTTGATGAGCGAGAAGATCTCCTCCCGCTCGGCCTGCACGCCTTCCCAGGAATCCTTGCCGCCCTTGTCGGCGAACGGCGTCCACAGCGTACCCGAGGCGATGACCTTGAAGGTGGCCTTGGAGGCCTTGAGTTTCGCCAGCAGCCACTTCTTCTGGACCGGCCCGAGCATGGTGCCGTCGGCGAAGGAGCGGTAGTAGCGGCCGTCGGTCATGAAGAAGTCCACGTCGCCCAGGGAGAAATCGAACCAGCATCCGGGCTGGGTCTCCCCGCCGCCGTAGTAGGGGTTGTTCCAGTTCTCGCGGAAGACCTTCCACGCCGGCAGCTTCCAGTCGGGGTCGAAGCGTTTCGGCCCGCCGGAGCAGTCGTTCTTGCCGAAGTCATGATCGTCCCAGATGGCGTACACGCCCATCGAGGCGACCATCCGCCGGTACTCGGGGCGAAGCTGGCGGTGGTAATAGTGCGAGCGCTGCACGTCGCGGCGTGTCGGCTTGTCGATGTAAAGGTTGTCGCCGAGGAACAGGAACGCCAACGGGTCGGCCGCGGCGATGGTGTCCCACATGTGCTCGCGGGTGGGCACGTAGCGTGCCCCGCCGCCGAAGCCGACCTTGAAGGCGACCTTCTGCCCCTTGGCCGGGGACGTGCGGAAGGTGGGGTACTTCGGCCCCAACACGCCGGCGCCGTTGACCAACACGTCGTAGTGGTACTCGGTGAACGGCTTGAGGCCGGTCAGCTTCGCCACGGCCGTCATGTCGACGCGGCGCTGGCTCCGAACGGGCGGCGAGCGGACCGGGTCGGACAGGTCCGCCCTGGTGCTGGCGATCACCTGCACCTTCGCCTCCCCGAGCGTGCGGACCCACACCGTCGCCCCGCTGTCGCTGAGGCAGCCCACCATCGGCCCGCCGAAGAGCTTGAGGTCGTGGCTGGCGACAATGGCCCCGAACCCCTTGAGGGCGAGCAGGTCGGGCAGGCCGGCCTCCGGGCCGATCGTGCCGCCGGCGTCCTTGGGCCCGTTGAGAGTTCCGATCAGGTACGGGGAGAGGTCCTTCATCACCGGGTCGGCTTCGCCCTCGGTCACCATGGGCTTAGCCGACACGAAGGCGACGGCCAGCAGCACAGCCCCCAGCGGGCACAGGGCGAGACGTGGCAGGTTCTTCATCAGTGTAGCTCCTTCTCTGGCGGCCCGTGACAGGGCGGAACAACCGTCATACGCCCTTCGGGACGGCGGGCGGGGCCGGCGGCGCCGGATGCCGGCCGCGTCGGCGGCAGCCCTTGTGCCCATTGAACCTCGGTGCCGGGCTCCCAGGGCGTGGAAAATCCGCCGGCCGCTCGCAGGGCCGGTCGGGGAAGCCGTGCGTAGTGCCGCCGCCGAGCCACTGGACAGGCCCGCCCGTGTGGGCGAAACTCCATTGATCGACCCGGGTTCAACGGCATAGCATTCGTAGACTGTCAGTCAGATTGAGACCCGCGCCATGAGGCCCCCTGCACATCAAGGTTGATTGGAAACGGGATCGAACGTCGGCCCTATTGAGGAACGCGACCCATGTCCATCAAGAAACCATGGATCTTCTGCCTGGCCCTGCTGGTGACCGGCCCGGCCTTCGCCGAAGCGCTCGGGACCCTTGAAGAGGAGCTGGCCAAGGTGCGCCAGGCCGGGGCCGAGCTGTACACGCGCGAATCGAGCGTGTTCGGCCAATTGCCCGACCCGGCGACGATGGCGGCCCACCAGATGCGCTGCCGCCCGATCCCGGTGCCCAAGGCCGGCGGCAAGCGTGAGATCGACTTCGACGCCGCGACGAAGCAGTACGCCGCCAAACTCGACCCGATGGAGCTGCGCAAAGCCGCCGGTCGGCTGCAGATGACGGTCCTGCCGGTCGGAATCACCGGGGCGTACGTGGTCGAGGCCAAGGAGCGGAAGGAGTTGCTGGTGGTGCACGTGCTGGCGAACTCGCCGGCCACCGGCGTGCTGAAGCTCGACGACATCCTCATCGGCGCCAACGGCCGGCTGTTCGCCGACCCCGAAGATCCCCGGCCGGAGCTGGGCAACGCGCTGTGCGAGAGCCAGTCGCCCGAGCTGGGCGGCATTCTCACGCTCCACATCGTCCGCGATCGCAAGCCGACCAACGTCAAGATCGACCTCGGCTCGACGCTGAGCTACAGCAACACGTGGCCGTACAACTGCGAGAAGACCAGGCAGATCCGCAAGGCCGCGCTGGATTTCGTGATGAGCCGATACCCCTGGCATCGTTACAACTTCTGGACGCCCACCTTCCTGCTGGCCTCCGGCGACGAGGCGGCGCTTGAGTTGGCGCGGCGTCATCTCTGCGCGGGCCTGCAAGACAGATACGAGGAAGGCACCGGCGCCAGCGCATGGGCGGGCGGCTACCAATTGATCAACCTGTGCGAGTACTACCTGCTGACGGGCGATTCGTCGGTGCTGCCGGCGATCCGCCACGGAGCCCAGGGCGTCTCCTGGGCGCAGTACCGCAGCGGCAGTTGGTCGCACGGCGCCGGCAAGGGGCCCAACGTGACCCGCCCGGGCATGGCCAGCGGCGGCTACGGCGAGGTCAACTGCGCCGGGCTGGGGGCCCTGGTCGGGCTGTGCCTGGCTCGCCAGTGCGGCATCGTGCCCTACGAGCACACCATCCCCCGCTCGGTCCGCTTCTTCGGGCCGTTCTGCGGCGAGAACCTCGGCTACGGCCTGGGCTCCCCTTCCGACAGCCGCACCGGGCGGATGGACAACGGCATCAGCGGGATGGCCGCCATGTCCTTCTACCTGCTGGGCGAGAAGGCCATGGCCGAACGCTGGGGACGTAGCGTGAGCTACATGTGGATGGCCCGCGAACGGGGCCACGCCGACGCCATCTTCAGCGCCGCCTGGGGGCCCATCAGCGCCAACCTCGCCCCCCGACCCGAGTTCCACGCCTTCATGAACCACATGAAATGGGCCTACGAGATGGGCCGGGGGCGCGACGGCGGGCTGGCCTTCATGCGAGGCAGCCGATGGACATACCCCAACATGACCGCCGCCTACGGACTGTTCCTGTACCTGCCGGAGAAACGGCTGCAAATCCTCGGCGGCGACAGCGTCTTCGCCCAGAAACCGCCGAAGGGGCTCACCCAGGCGGCGCGGCTGTACCGGCTGAAACAATGGGGCCCGCTACGGACCTTCCTGAAGGACTATCTCGCCGGTGAGCCCGCGTCCAAGGCGCACGCGACCTACGCGACCAAGCTGCAGGCGGCCTACCAGCGGCTGGAGAAGCACGCCGCGGCGACGTTGAAGATCATCGAGAAGACCATCGCGGCCGGCGACGTGAAGACCGCCACGCTGCAGCTCGACCTGTTGGCGACGTTCCTCGGCGAGGAGCGCCCGTCCGCGGCCGCACTGCGGAAGCGGCTGGCCGACACCAAGCCGCCGTCGCGCACCAAGGTGAAGATCGGACAGGCGGTCAACGCTGGGGCGCTGATCAAAGACCTCGGCCTGACCCGCGGCGGCATCCGCGACGGCTGGGCCCACAGCCCCGACTACATCGCGCGGACCAACCAGCAGGGCTTCGAGGGGATGACGCCCGAACAGATCGGCCCGTTCCTGGGCCATTTCAACGGTGGCGTGGCCGCCGGCGCCTGCCGCGCGCTCACCGCCCACGGCGAAAAAACCTTGCCGCTGCTGAAACGCATGCTGACCGACAAGCACCCCGGCATCCGCGCCGGCGCGGTCGACACGCTGAACCGGATCTATGCGACGGACATCAAGGAGGTCCGCACCGAGGTCCCGGCGGAGCTGACATCGGTCATCAAGCTCGCCCGACCCATGCTGCGGGATGAGTCCATGCTGGTGCGGGCGTCTGTCAGCAGCTTCGTGGTCAACCTGAAGGTGCTCAACGAGGACATGTACGCCATGCTGCAGTCCCTGGCCCTGCAGGGCGCCGGCGTCGGGGGCTTCGTGCGGCACAGCGTCAAGGACGAGCAGGTCCGCCTGCGGCTGTCGATGGCGATCCTCGACGGCAACAACCAGCGACGCGCCACCCCGCCGGGGCAGTACATCCCCATGATCTGCGCCACCTCGGCCCACCTGGAGCTGTGCGAGCCGTACATGCAGACGATCATCGACACGCTGCACAACCCCGAAGTGCAGATCATGTACGGGTTCTTCTCCAACCACCCGGAGGACGCTTCGCTGAAGGTCTGCGAACGCTTCTATACGCATCCGCTGGTGATCAAGAACCTGCCGCAGATGATCCGCGTCTCGTTCCTTCGCGGCGGCAACAACGTGTACTGGGACGTTCACAAGGAATACCCCCACCGGATCGCCTACAAGCTCGGCCCCAAGGCCCTGCCGATCATTGACGCGTTCTGGAAGGCCGAGGCCAAGCGGTCCGCCCGCATCGTCGCCGGCGCCGAAGAGCCGCCGCACTGGTGGAAGCCCAATCTGCCGGCGAGCTTCGAGGCCAACCGCAAGGAATGGGCAGACACGGCCGAGTTCATCCGATGCATGTACGGCCTGAAGCCAGCGGAGCAGGCCATGGCGGGGCTCTGCAGGCACTACCTCAAAGACCGCTGGTGGGCCGCGTGGGAGCGGGCCCGCATCTGGGACAAGCTTATCGAGATGGGCCCGGACGCCCTGGCGCTTCTGGCGACCTCGCTGGCCGCCGAGGCCAAACCCGCGCTGGCGGACATCGAGAAGCGTATCGCGGCCAAGCAGGCGGCCATCGACGCCGAGAAGGACCGGAACAAGAAACGGGGGCTGCAGAACGAATTCAAAACCCTCGCCGCGGAGAAGCGCGCCTTCGAGAAGCGCGTCGCGGAGTTGGGTGAGGTCGCCGAGCTGATCGAGCACCTCAACGCCGCCAAGCCCACCGCCGAGGACGTGCAGGCCTTGTGTCGCTTCTACCTCCGCCGGCCGTACGGGGCCCAGTACCCCTACATCACGCAAGGCGACACCTCCTGCATCCGGCCGCTCCACGCCAAGCAGGACGAACAGGTGCGAAACAAGCTGACGGGATGGGGCGTCGCCGCGCTGCCCGCCATCCGGCAGTACCTCACAGAGGATAAGAAGACCCTGGCCGGACTCCAGACGAAGCTGGATGAAGAAGAGGCCTTCTGGAAGCCGCAGTGGTCGCGCAAGTCGGGTCTGCCGCTGGCCCGGATCGCCAACGAGCGCGTGGACCTCGTGCGAATGCGCGACCAACTGCGAGACCTGGCCGACGCGATCGAGCTGACCTCGCGGAGGGAACTGTCTGCCGAACAGTTGGCCACGCTGTGCCGAATCTACACCCGGCGCGACTGGCCGACGCAGAAGGAGTTGATACGCGTGGCCCTCAAACGTCACAAGCCGCAGGTCGCCGCCGTCATCCGGCAGCACGCCCGCGACGAGCAGGCCGTCATGGCGAAGGCCACCGAGCAGATGAACCTCGTGATGGGCAAGACCGTCAGCGATCCCGTCAAGCACAACTACGATTACTACAAGCATCTGGCGAAGACCATTCGCCGGGGCATCGAGGAGTTGGAGAAGCTGTAACGCCCCCGGGGCCTCACAGCCGGACCCAAGGCGAGAAACATGATGACAACCCGCTATCTGCTCGTGGCCACGTGGCTGGCCTTGACGGTGATCTCGCCGGCCGACGCGGCCGTGAAGGCGCCGGCGGCCGAGGCGCCGGTGGAGGTGTCGACGGCCTTCGGCCACCAGATGGTGCTCCAGCGCGGCCGGGCGGCGCCTGTTTGGGGCCGGGCCAAACCGGGCGCCGAGGTCACCGTCACCTTTGCCGGGCAGAGGAAAACCGTCGCCTCCGACGCGGACGGGAACTGGCTTGTGCGGTTGGACCCCATGGAAGCCAGTGCCGAGCCGCGCCCGCTGACCCTGCGCACCGCCGCCGGGGAGATCACGATCCGGGAGGTGCTCGTCGGCGACGTGTGGCTCTACGCCGGCGACATCATCGGCCTGAACTACTACCAGGGCCGTTTCGTCAAGCGCAGCCGGATGGGCAATTACTACGACATTAACCCCTTCATCCGGGAAGACACCGCCGCCAAGCGTCCGCCGATCATCCGCATGCTCCGCGCCGTCCCCGGCGGCCGAAACGAGCGACATGCCGCCCACGCCCGGCGCCGCTTCCACGACGGCTCGGCGGGGTGGGCCGCCTACGACCCGGCGCGTTGGGGGAGCTGCACGGCGTTCTCCTACTTCTTCGGCCGGGAGTACTGGGCCAAGGTCGGCGTCCCGGTGGGAGTGATCGAGGTGGGGCTGGACGCGTTGGATACCATGACGCCGCCGGAGGGCTTCGAGGCCACCGCCGCGATGACGGCGACGGCCAAGGAGGTCCGCCGGTGGGACCCCACCCGGCCGGCGGGTAAGACGGCCTACCGCCAGACGCTCGGCGAGCTGCGTCGCTGGCTGGGCGACACGCGGGGGCGCCTCAACGCCGGCAGCACCAACGCCGACGATTTCTCACAGGTGCCGCGAATGCCGGGGCCGCCGCCGAATCGGCCCGCGCCGACCACCTACTACAACGGCAGCCTTCATTCGCTGGCCCCCTTCGCGCTTCGCGGGCTGATCCTCAAGACGCTCCGGCAGAACATGGGCGACCCGCTTTACGCCGCCAAGGCCGAGGCGTTGATCCGCGGGCTGCGGGCGGTGCTCGGATGCCCGGACGCCCCGGCGGCCCTGTTCCAGTTCCGCCCGCCGATGTACTGGGAGGTCCGCGAGGTGACCGACCAGAGCGTCTGGATGCACTTCCGCCGGGCCCAGCAGGCAGCCGAGAGGGCGCCCGACACGGTGGTGCTCCCGGCTCACGACTTCGTGCACGACCCGCGCGACCCGCGGAACTGGGCCGAGCGCGGCTGCCGTTGGGCCATCGCCGCAGCCCAGGGGGCCAAAACGCGATCCGGGCCGCTCCTGGCCTCCTGCAAGGCCGACAAGGGCGAGTTGGTCATTCGCTTCGCTCGGGTGGGCGCGGGGCTGATGGTGGGCCTGAAGAAACAAGGCGACCCCGTCCGGCCCGCGCCCTCGACGGCGGTGGGCGGTTTCCAGGTTGCCGGTGCGAAGGGGCAGTGGCATGACGCCGCCGCGACGATCTCGGGCGACACCGTGGTGCTCACCGCCCCGGCGGTCGCCCGCCCCGTCGCGGCCCGCTACGCCTGGGCCCCTCGCCCGGCTAAGGCCAACCTATGCAACCGCGACGGCTTCCCGGCCCTGCCGTTCAACACGGCCGCCCGCTGACCGGCCACGGGTGTCGTGTCGAGCCGTCGGATGCGCTCGTCCCGCATCGCCCTTGCGTGTCCCGGGGCGGCCTGCTACCATCGCGAGCGAGATGGGAGATCTCCATACGCGTCCACTGAACGAAGGGACCCAAGCATGACAGGCACGTCCATTTTCCGCCGCTGGTGGTCCCTGGCCGTTCTGGCAGCCGTGATGCCGAGCGTAGTCGGCTGTTCGTCGGGCATCGTCGGGGAGTACGGTCTCAGCGACGACGGCCAGGTGATCGCCTATGAAGACGCCGCGTGGGGCATCCTCTCGGTGGCGGACGGATCGCGGAAACGCCTCGTAGGCAGCCCGGCCTTCTCCGGGGGGTTCGTCCTTAGCGGCGACGGAAACTACCTGCTGATGGCCACCGAGCGAAGCAGGGACATCGAGCTTGACCAGCCACGATACGGCTTCCTCCTGAGGGACACGCACTCGTGGACACACTGGCACCTGCCCCCGCCGGCGACCGATCGAAACTTGCTGTCGGGCCTGAAGGTGTACTTCGCCCCGGGCCCGGAGATCACGCTCGCCTGGCCCGGCCGCGACACCGACGAGGCGACGCCCTACCGGCGATGGTCGGCCGAGGCGGGCTGGCAGCCGACCGACGATCTGCCGGCGGGCGACGGGCGGTACTTTACCGACAAGGGCCACGTGGGCGACGAGCACCCCTTCGTCTTGCTCCCGGCGGCCGGGTGGGTCGCCCGGCGAACCGTGTGGGTCACCCCCGCCGGGGACACCGTCGAACTGCTTCGCCAGAACGACGTGCCGGCCCACATGCTGGTTTCGGGGGCGCTGCCGCCGCTGCGGTCGGCGTTGCCACGGAGCACCAAACGGTTGCGAAAACTCCGGCAGGACGAGGATGTGAAGGGCCTGTCGAGCAACGCGCAAGCTCGGCTGGAAGCGCTCATCCGCGAGCGCAAGCCAGCCACCCGGCCCGCCGAAGAGCCGGAGTGTGTGCCGGTCGAGACCCAACCGGCCGACCCGGCCGAGACCCAGCCGGCCGACCCGGTCGAGACCCAGCCGGTCGCCCCGGTCGAGACCCAGCCGGTCGCCCCGGCCGAGACCCAGACAGCCGACGACGACGAGTAGCCACCCACGATACGGAGACATGCCCGCCCAGGCGAGGGCACGTGTTCAGCGTATCGGTCGCGCCGCCGCGAGAGAGTCCCGTTGGTCCAAGTCCCCCCGCCGCGACGCCCCCACGGGCACGCACCGACCGCTACGCGCCTACAAGGCACCAACAAGCCCCCGCCGCGACGCCCCTGCAAGGCACCATCGGGCACGCCCCCACCGCGACGCCCCTGCGGGCACGCCTCGAGTCGTACGCCCCCACCGGGCTTGCCCCGGTGGAGCGACAGATTCGTCACTACCCCACAGGCCCCGAGGCCCTCGCCCCCCCCGGGCTTGCCCCGGTGGAGCGGCAGATTCACCACTTGCTCGTGCCCTTTCGCTGCCTTCTGCTGCCGTCGAAGTGCCAAATCCTTCGCGCCTCGGCCACAAGGGCTGCGAGGCGGATCACCACCGCGCCACACCCCTCACGTCGCCACGCAGGTGCGACCGGTGTGAAGGTGGACAAAAATGGGCTTCCGACACGCCACTTACTAACCTTCCCTTCAAAGCATACCGATGATGTTCCTAGACGGATGCGCCTTTGAGAGTTAGCGAATCTCTGGGACCAAAGTTAGCAACAGCTACTGACAGGCGACGGTGTCCAGAGCGTAACATCCTGAAGGCATAAGGGTTATGCGTTACCCAATCGGACGGCTGAGGCGGGTCGGCTGGCCGCTGTGTTCCCCAGGGGGGCACCGGCACGTCCGTGTCTTCTGGAGTTCCATCGCTGCCGACAGCGCTGCTAGTGTCTCGGCATGGAGGACTTGCGGGGGGAAGTGGAGTTGAGCATGATGAACCGTTCGGGACCTGAAAAGAGTGCAGAAAAGAGGCTGCGTGATCACCTCGAGAACAACTGCATCCTTCCGGTGAGTCCCTCAATCCTGATGCAACTCGTAGCGTTGGGCGAGGACCCCGACGCCTCCGTTCAGCCGTACGCCGACGTGATCGCGGCGAGTGACTTCCTCACCGCCAAGATACTCGGGGCCGTCAACAGTGCCTGGTGGGGCGTCCGCCAGCCCATTTGTTCGGTGCCCCAAGCGGTGAACCTCCTTGGGACCGCCAGCACGCGGATGATCGCGATCGCCCAGTGCATGGCCTCTCTGCACAACCACGTGCGTCTGCCAAAGCCCGTGCTGGAGAGCTACTGGCGGACCAGCTTGACCAAGGCCATGGCGGCGAGCCTCTTCGTTGAACAGGCCGACGGCGACTGCGCCGCGGAGGCCTTCGTCTCGGCGGTCATTCAGGACATGGCCATGCCGGTCATGCATGAGATCCACCCCGAGCCCTACGACCAGACCCGACGCCAGGCCCCCGTGGCCTCGGCCGAGCTGTGTCGCCAGGAGCAGGAGGTGTTCGGCATGGACCACGGCCACGCGGGCAGCCTGCTGGCCCGGTCGGTGGGCCTGCCCGAGTTCATGTCCGACTGCGTCCAGGAACACCACAATCGCCGGGCGCTGGGCGAGCGCAGTCGCAGCCTCGAGCTGGCCAACGCACTCCACTTGGCGGCCCTGTTCCCCCACGCCGGCCTGGCATGGCATCACAACGACATGGACGAAGCGGGCGCCCTGGTCCACAGGAACTTCGATCGCACGTGGTCCCTTGCGGCGGTGGTCACGACGGTCCAGCAGCGGTGCGACGAGACCGCCTCCATCATCTTCCAGGCCGACAGACCCAAGATCGCGATGCGGGCGCTGCTGGCCAAGGGCAGCGTCGCGTTGGCCAGCGCGACGATGGACACGGTGGTCGAGCTTCGCTCGGCCAACGCCCAGGAGCCGGCCAGCGGCGCCGAGGCCAAGACCGATTTGGCCCTGCTCGATGAGCCGACCGGGGCGGGCGCGCCGGCTGAGGCGGTGAGCGAGGCCAAGGTGAAGGAGGCCGGCGATGCCTGCCTTCAGGCCCTCCGCGATTCGGGAAGCGCCGTCGCGATACTGTTGGCCGACATGGATATCCTCACCACGGTCGTGGACGAACCGGACCCGGACCAGGCCGACAGGGCGCTCGACTGCGTCCGGCACATGCTCGAGGTGACGCTCGGGCGGGCGGCCCTGGTGGCCCCCTACGGCAAGCAGAGGCTACTGGTGATCGCCGGGGGATACGCCGACGCCAAGCACCTGGAGTGGACCGCCAGCCGGCTATGCGAACAGTTATCCGCTCAACCGCTGTCTCTGGCGGCTGGGAACACGCGGGTCAGCCTGACGATCGGGGGCCAGTTACACCAAACCATTCCCGACACGGCGGATTTGGCCGAGCTGGTGGCCCAAGCCGAAGCCGTGTTGAAACAGGTCAAGAGTTACGGCAAGGGTTTTGCGGCCGTCCAGGCCGTCGAGGACGACTCAGCCCCCGCCGATGATAAGTCACAGTAGTTCGGAGGGAGCCATAGCGAATGTCAATCGGGGAGCCTGTAAACGAGACTGTTCGCGAGGTGCTCAAGCAGATCGACCAGCTGCCGAGCCCGCCGGAGATCTGCCTGGCCGTGGCGCACAAGTGCCATGACGACAACAGCACGATCGGCGAACTCCAGGAGTTGATCGCCGGCGACATCGCGCTGTCGGGACGTGTGATCCAGGTCGCCAATTCGGCTTTCTTCGCCGTCCGGGAGCGGGTGGCCTCCCTCGATCGAGCGATTCTGCTGTTGGGATACGGCACGGTGAAGATGTTGGCGCTGAGCTTCTTCATGGACAAGGAGTTCGGCCGGTTACAGTTGCCGGGGCTGCCGTACCCGGATTTGCCCCGCTTTGCACTGGCCACCAGCGCGCTGGCTGAAGTGATCGCACAGGAGGTCGCCCCCGACATCGCCGGGGAGGCCAGCTTCATGGGCATGCTCCACGAGGGCGGCGTCATGGCTATGGCCATGGCCTTCAAAGACCGGTACCGCAAGATGCTCGCCGATGCGTTAGTCTCCGATCGCCCGCTGTGCGAGGCCGAACGCGAGACCTTTGGTATCGATCACGCCACGTGCGGGAAGCTGCTATTGAGCAGTTGGCGCATGCCGCCGGCCGTGGTCGAAGCCGTTGCCGCCCACCATGAGGACCAGCCCCTCCAGGCCCACAACAGCCAGGTGGCCCTGCGGTGGCGAATACTCGTGCTGGCCTCGGAAGCGGCAATGATGTTCTTCGACGAGACCAAGGTCCACGCGGCAAACCAAGCCCTTGGCCGGGCCAAGCAGTTGTTCAACTGGGGCGGGGAACCGCTATCGCGGGTGCTCAAGCGAGCCGCGCCCAGCTACCACACCCGGGCAAGCGTTTTTATGCAGAATGCCGAAACGGCCGACACCGAGTACGCCGCCGCCATGGAGGCCGTGAAGGACCTCCGCCAGCAGGCCGGGGGTCTGCTTCGACTGACCGCGGATTAGGGGGTTCACCGTGACGTACCCGTGCATGGACGCGGGCAGTGAAAGGAACTGGGATGAGCGGGCCTGACCCGACAGAAGAGACGCCTCTGGACCCCGTCGCCTGTGACCAGGCCAAGACAGGACTGACCACCGGCTATCTCCCGGTGGACGTTTCACTGGCCTTCGCCAAGGACAAGCGCGACTTCGACCTGTACGAGTCGATCGGCGAGAATATGGTGCTGTTCTGCGCGAGCGGATACAAACTGGACAAGGGCAAGCAACAGCCCTTCATGGAGCGGGAATCATTCCGGCTTTACGTGCCTGTGTCCCAGGGCAGGACGCTCTCGCAATACACCGAGGGCGTGTTGCGGAGTGTGCTGGTCGACAAGAAGATCGGTGTCGACCGACGGGCGACCATCCTTTACACCGCCGCCAACACCATCATGTCGGACATTATGGCCAATCCGTCCGACGCGAGCGTCATGCCCCGGGCGATGCGGCTGTCGAAGAACGTGGTCTCGGTGATGCTGAGCGACCCGAAGGCCCAGGCGGCCATGTGCAAACTGTTCAGCCGGGACTACTACACCTTCGCCCACTCGGTTCATACGTGTGTGCTGGGCACGATGCTTTACCGGTACATCATATCGAGCAAGCCCGACATGGTGCAGCGTTTCGGCCTGGGGGTCATCCTTCATGACATCGGCAAGAGCAGCATCGACCCGGACATCCTCAACAAGCCCGGCAAGCTGACCGCCATCGAATTCGAGCAGATCAAGTCCCACTCGGACATCGGTCACAGCATCATGGCCGCGCAGGGCGTGACGGACGTGATCCTGCTCGACGTTGTTCAGCACCACCATGAGAAGCTCGACGGCACAGGGTACCCTCACAGTCTGTCCGGCGGGGAGATCTCCGACAACGCCAGGATTGCCGCCATTGTGGACATCTACGACGCCCTGACCACCAGTCGCCCCTACCGCGAGGCCATGTCACACGATCAGGCCATCGAACTGATGACCAACGAGTTCGTCCCTCACCAGATCGACGCGGAGTACTTCACGGCCTTCAAGATGGCCTCCTCCAGGGCTTCTCTGCCACAGATGCGGCCGGAAGGCGGCATTGCCGAGAACTGCGTGCTGACCGCATGATCGGACAGGTCGGCCGCTCGCCGGTCCAGCCTTCTGGGCCTCGTCGGTGATCGTGTGCCCTCCGCCGACAGGGGCCTCTCCCCCACAGATCTGCGGGGACTGCACGGAAACGCGGAGATCGGCCGGGCCACGGCCCAGGCCCTGGCGAGAATCCCACAACAGGGGAACTTGCCGCCCGCCGGCGTGTTAGAATGCTGTTCGCCGACGCGCCCGGGCCGAGCGAAGCGATGACGCCCGCCTTTGCCCCCGGACTGCCAGGCGAGATTCACATGGCAGGCCGGCGGGCCCGACGCCCCCCTCGACTTGTGACCGCAGGTCGGCGCGACGTCGACTTGCGACCGAGAGACTTGTAGATACAGGTGGTCAAGATGAACTGCAGTGCACGTCGAAGGCCGTCGTCTTCTCCTGTCGCGCGGATCGCTCTCCTGCTGGCCGTGGCGGCCGCGCTGGGCGCTGCGACCCCATTGCCCGCCGCCCAGCCGGCGACGCCGAATCTGGAGGCCGAATGGCAGAATCAGTTCGACGCCCTCGCCGGCCAGATCGCCAATCGCTACTGGCACCGGCGGGTTGCCGCGCAGGCGTATCGCCCCCAGGCGTTGATTGGCAAGGCCGACCGAGACCCGACCGACGTGATCCTGCGGCGCAGCGAGGCGCTCGCGGCGCACCTCAAGATGCTGCCGGGCGCCCCCGACCTGACGGCCCAGATCGCGCAGCTCCGCCAAATCCGCGCCACAGCCGGTAAGACCGACGTCAACAATGCCGATGCCCGACGGGCCCTGTTCGTGGCGACGGCAAAGCTCCGCCGACAAATCGCCTTGGCCAATCCGCTGCTGGACTTCGACGAGATCCTGTTCGTCAAGAGCCACCGAAGCCGCGCGAATCACTGCTGCGATCAGTACTTCGGCTCCAACGCCTCCCCGGGTGGCAGCGTGCACGTGTTGAGTGGGGCCTTCGGGCCCAAGCCCATGCTGCGAGACGTGCTGGCCAATTCGCGTGTTCAGAACGGGCGCCTCAGGGGCAAGAAACTCAACACCGGCTCGTTCCGGTCGCCGGAGCTGTCGTACGACGCCAAGGTCATCTCCTTCGCCTACGCCGAGTGCGGCAGAAACAGGGAGCGGTGGAGCAAGGAGAGGTCTTTCCACGTCTTCAGCGTGAACGTGGACGGGTCGGGCCTGCGGCAGCTCACGGACGGCACGTGGAACGATTTCGACCCCTGCTTCCTGCCCAGCGGACGGATCGCCTTCATCTCCGAACGCCGCGGCGGCTTCGGGCGCTGCCATCCCCGGCCGGTGCCGACGTATACGCTGCACTCGATGAACCCCGACGGCAGCGATATCGTCCCCCTCAGCTACCACGAGACCAACGAGTGGCACCCCAGCGTCAACAACGACGGGATGATCGTCTACACGCGATGGGACTACATCGACCGCGGCGACTCCATCGCCCACCATCCGTGGATCACGTATCCCGACGGACGGGACCCGAGAGCGATCCATGGCAATTACCCCACCCACAGGAACAGCCGCCCGGACCAGGAGACCGACATCCGGGCGATCCCGAACTCGCCCCTGTACGTGGCGACCGCCTCGCCCCACCACGGGCAGGCCTACGGTTCGCTGGTGGTGTTCGACCCGCGGGTGACCGACGACGGCGCCATGGCCCCGGTCAAACGCCTGACACCGTGGACGCCGTTCCCCGAGACCGAAGGCGGCGGCCAAGTGTACGCCACCGCGTGGCCGCTGAGCGAGGACTACTTCCTGTGCGTCTTCACCGCCGGCGCCAGCCGCAGGAGGAACCGGAGCGGGGCCCACGGGGTCTACCTGCTGGACAGCTTCGGCAACGAGGAACTGCTGTACGCCGATCCGAAGCTGGGATGCCTGGGCCCGATTCCGTTGCAGCCCCGGCCGGTCCCACCGGTGATTCCCCACCAGACGGCCGTGGGCATCCCCCCCTCGGCGAGGGGGGCCGCGGCGGCGTATCGCCGGGGCGGGGCCGTGCCGACCACCGGAACCGTCGTGTGCGTGAACGTCTACAACAGCACCAAGCCGTGGCCGAAAGACACGAAGGTCAAATCGCTGCGGGTGATCCAGGTGTTCCCGAAGGCGACGATTCACGTGAACCGACCCGATATCGGCATCGGCAGTGAAAGCCTGGTCCGCAGCGTGCTGGGCACCGTTCCCGTCGAGGCCGACGGGAGCGTCCATTTCACCATCCCGGCCGGGAAGCCGGTGTACTTTCAGGCCCTCGACGCCAACGGCCTGGCCGTGCAGTCGATGCAGTCGGCCACGTACGTCCACCCGGGCGAAACGCTGACCTGCCATGGTTGTCACGAGCCCCGCCAGAGCGCCCCCGAACTACCCCGCCGCGCCACCATCGCGGCCGGACGCGCCCCGTCGAAACTCACCCGCGCGGGCGTCGGCACCGACCCGGTGCTGTACACCCAGTTGGTGCAGCCGGTGCTGGACCGCCATTGCGTCGAGTGTCACCGCAAGGAGGCCAAGGCCCCCAAGCTCGACGGCCAGCCGGCCCGGTGGAATCGCCCCGATTACGGCGGAGGCAACGTCACCTGGACCAACTCGTACATCACGCTCACCACCGGCGGCTACGACGAAGGGGCCACCCGCAAGGGCCTCGCCTTCGCCTTCAGCGCCCGCCCCCCGGGCCGCACCCCCACGCGGACCACGCCCGGGGAGTTCGGCGCCCGAGCCTCGAAGCTCTACCAGATGCTCCAGAAAGGCCACCACAAGGTGAAGCTGCCGCCCGAGGACCTGAAACGCATCGCCCTGTGGCTGGACTGCAACAGCAACTTCTTCGGAGCCTACCACGACCTCGACAAGCAAATCGCCGGCCAAACCGTTCGGCCGCCGCTGGAGTAGGTTAATAGGGGGACAGATACCTTAATTCGGAAGGAACAAGATACCTTGTTCCTTCCGAATTAAGGTATCTGTCCCCCTATTAACCGCGCTGGTACTCGGGCAGGTCTTCGAAGTTGATGGCGTAGACTTCGGTGATGAAGTCCACTTCCCGCAGCTTGGTCATGACGGCCTCGGAGGGCGGGGAGTCGAGGTTCAGCCCGATGACGGCCCGGTCGCCTTTGCGTCCGCAGGTCATGTGAGCGATGTTGACCTTCGCGGCGCCGAAGATATCGCCGACGGTGCCGATGACGCCGGGTTTGTCCCGGTTGAAGATGATCACCGCGTTGCCGTCGGGGATCATCTCCATACCGAACCCGTCGAACTGGATGATCCGCGGGAAGCGGTCGCCGAAGATCGTGCCCACCGTCTTGCGGGTGCACTTGTCGGTGATCACCGTCACTTCCACCAGGTTGGCGAAGTCTTTCACGTGCGCCGAGAGGGTGGTCTCGATCTCGATGCCGCGTTCGGCGGCGATGACCGGGGCGTTGACGATGTTGAGCTTTTCCCCCAGCACCGACTCCAGCAGACCGATCGTCAGGGCGGTGGTAACCGGTCCCACGCCCATATCGGCGATGCCGCCGCGGTAGGTGACCTCGACCTTCTTGATGCCGCCGGGGGTGATGGATGTCATCAGCGTCCCCAGTCGGCTGGCCAGCACGACGAAAGGCTTGAGCGACTCGGGCACCCGAGATCCGCCGGGCACGTTGAGGGCGTTGCGGATTTCCCCTCCCCGCAGGGCCTCGACGAGTATCTCGGCGGCCTCGAGGGCGACGAGTTCCTGGGCCTCCTCGGTGCTGGCCCCCAGGTGCGGCACGGCCAGCACATTGGGGTGGGCCACCAGCCGCTTGAGGGTTTCGTTGGCCGGCGGCTCCTCGGTGAACACATCGAGGGCCGCGCCGGCCACTTTGTCGTCGTCCAGGGCCGCCAGCAGGGCCGCCTCGTCGATGATGCCCCCGCGGGCGGCGTTGACCAGGCGAACGGTGGGCTTCATCATCTCGAACTGCGGCGCGGCGATCATGCCTCGGGTCGAATCGGTGACCGGCACGTGCACGCTGATGTAATCGGCCCGCCGGTACAACTCGTCCACGTCGGACAGCAGATCGACCACGTCCGGGGCCGCCTCGGCCGACAGCATCGGGTCGTAGCCCAGCACCTTCATCTGCATGGCGACGGCCCGCGTGGCCAGCGCCTTGCCGATCCGGCCAAGGCCGATCACCCCGAGCGTCTTGCCGGCCAACTGCGTGCCCTGGTAGAGTTTCCGGTCCCACCGGCCTTCTCGCAGGCTGTCGGCGGCCGGGACGATCTTCCGGCTGAGCGCCAGCATCAACGTCAACGCCAGCTCCCCGGTGCTGACGGTGTTGCCGCCGGGGGTGTTCATCACAATGATGCCCTTGGCCGTGGCCGCCGGCACGTCGATGTTGTCCACCCCCACCCCGGCGCGGGCGATGCCCTTCAGGTTGCCGGCGTCCGAGAGCACCTCGGCGGTAAGCTTCGTTCCCGAGCGGATGATGATGCCGTCGTATTGGCCGATGTGCTCGGTGAGTTCCTCCGGCGGCATGCCGGGGGTGTACGTCACGTCCACGTCGTCCTGATCGCGGAGGTAGTCCAAGCCGACGTCGCTGAGCTTGTCGGAAACGAGAATCTTCATCGTATTGCCCTTTCGGCTCGCCGACAGAGTTCCTGGGCCCACGCCTTCAGCGAGTGCCATAGCCACGCTTGCGTGGCCATGCCGGACGACCATTCCCCGCGAAGCCGGGCGCCATGCTTCTGCTGTCTTGCAGAAGCATGCCCTCACCCACCGCCGACAACACGCAGGCACATGGGGGCAGGCGTCCAGCGTGGCGGACCTCTGCCAACGCATGCTTCTGCGAGCAGAAGCATGGCACCCGGCGAGCAGAAACATGGCGCCCGGCTCTCCTGATCTCCCGCTCTCCTGATCTACTGCTCTACTGCTCTACTGCTCTACTGCTCTACTGCTCTAAGCTGCGTGCAATCTTTGTTGCACGCAGCTTACGCCCACGCCTTCAGCACGTTGGCGGCCGCGGTGAGGCCCTTGCCGATGGTGATATCGGCGCCCAGATCGGCGAAGGTGAACTCCATCGCCGCGATCAGCCCCAGGGTGTCCAGCGCATCGACGTAGCCCATGTGGCTGATGCGGCAGATCTTGCCCTTCACCTCGTTCTGCCCGCCGGCAATACTGCAGCCGAACCTGGCCTTGAGAGCCTTGCGGAACCCGTCGTCGACGCCTTCGGGGTACCAGATGCCCGTCACGCTGTCGCTGGGCTGGCTGGAGAAGACCTTCAGCCCCATCGCTTCGGCGGCCGTGCGGGTGGCCTTCGCCAGCAGGGCCGTGCGGGCCCACACGGTCTCGATGCCGACCGAGTGCAGCATCTCCAAAGCCACCCGCAGCCCGCGAATGAGCGTGATCGCCGGGGTGTAGGGGGTGTCGTTGGCCGCGACGCTCTTGCGGTAGGCGTGCAGATCAAGGAAGAACGCCGGCGCCTTGACCGACTCGCCCGCCTTCCAGGCCTTCTCGCTGACGGCCACGCACGCCAAGCCCGGCGGAAGCATCATCGCCTTCTGGCTGCCGCTGGCGACGACGTCTACGCCCCACGCGTCCATCTTCATCGGCAAGGCGCCCACCGAGGTGATCCCGTCGACCAGCAGCAGCACGTCGGTCTCGCGGGTGATCGCGGCGATCGCCTCCAGGTCCGCCGCGGTGGCCGTGGAGGTCTCGCTGTGAACCACGATGACCGCGCCATACTTGCCGGTGGCGACCTTCTCGGCCACCGTCTCCCCCTGCAGGGCCGTGCCCCACTCCAAGACCACTTCGTCGGTGTCCAGGCC
>SDBU01002157.1_pt1 | contig 26754 bp, 23 predicted proteins | sample 2277071 | NCBI WGS metagenome assembly SDBU01 (sample SAMN10397929, study PRJNA504765) | marine sediment metagenome | isolation source: marine sediment core GS08_GC12, 126 cmbsf | place: Arctic Ocean: Gakkel Ridge, Loki's castle | collected 2008 | reverse complement strand
AGCCGCCAAGATCGACGCCTATTTCCGCTCCCTGGGCTACAACCACGTAAGTCTCGACCTCCGCGGCTTCCGCAGCGGGAGCATGAACGAAGCCATCGGTTTGACGGTGGTCGAGTGACGATTGGTCCTGGTTCACCCGTCACATTCAGGGCGGGTCCCGGACGCATCTTAAGCGGGCTCACGAGCGTGGGCATGCCACACGATCGCTTGAATGGGCCAGCGCCGCATGTTATAATCAGAATCGCGATTTCGGGTCTTGCACGCTGCGGTTTGTCGATGAAGGGGTCGACCCGCTCTGCGGTGCTCGTGGGGGCACTTGGCATGGCCCGCCGCGATTCTCAACCGCCGCCGGTCCCACTTTGGAGGCCTGAGCCATGCTCACACGTTCTTGGGTTTTCCTGGTCGTATCAGCGAGCGCCCTGGACCTGTTCTTCCCCGTGCATTTCGCCCGCGGGCAGTGCCGGGTCAACGAAGCCGCCAAGCTGACCGCATCTGACGCCGCCGCGGACGACTTGTTCGGTCTTTCCGTGTCCATCAGCGGGGACGTGGCCGTGGTCGGAGCGTTGTTCGACGATGACGCGGGAGACGATTCTGGCTCCGCGTACGTGTACCGGTTCGATGGGAGCATGTGGATCGAAGAGCAGAAACTGACCGCATCCGACGGCGCCGCGGGAGACGAGTTTGGCGGTTCAGTGTCCATCAGCGGGAACATGGCCGTCGTAGGAGCGGTCGGGAACGACCGCGCGGCGTACCGTTCGGGCTTCGCATACGCGTACCGCTTTGATGGGAGCACGTGGATCGAAGAGCAGAAGCTGACCGCATGGGACGGTGCGGCGTGGGATGATTTCGGCACTTCGGTGTCCGTCAGCGGCGACGTGGCCGTGGTCGGCGCGCGCGGGGACGACGGCGCGGGAAGCGGCTCGGGTTCCGCCTACGTGTACCGGTTCGACGGGAACACGTGGGTTGAAGAGCAGGAACTCACCGCATCCGACGGCGCGCGGTACGACCACTTCGGCATTTCAGTGTCCGTCAGCGGTGACGTGGTCATGATCGGATCGTACGGGGACGACGACATGGGGAGCTACTCGGGCTCTGTCTACGTGTACCGTTTCGACGGCAGCACGTGGGTCGAAGAGCAGAAACTGACCGCATCCGATGGTGCACAAGACGACTGGTTCGGTCGTTCAGTGTCCCTCAGTGGGAACGCAGGCCTGGTCGGAGCGTGGAAGGACGACGACGCGCCGTACGATTCGGGCTCCGCCTATGTGTACCGGTTCGACGGGAGCACGTGGGTCCAAGAGCAGAAGTTAACCGCATCCGACGGCGCACCGGGGGACAGTTTCGGCTGGTCAGTTTCCATCAGTGGCGGCATGGCCGCGGTCGGAGCGTTTCACGACGACGACGCGGGAGGTAACTCGGGCTCCGCGTATTTGTATCGGTTCAATGGGAGCACCTGGGGCGAGGAGCAGAAGCTCACCGCCTCCGACGCGGCAGGGAACGACCGATTCGGCTGCGTGTCCCTCAGCGCGCACGTGGCCATGGTCGGAGCGTGGTGGAACGACGACGGCGGACACTCTTCGGGCTCTGCGTACGTGTTCGGCATCAACCCGGTCCCCAGCGACCCGCCGTGCGGGGCGATCGACGCCCGTCAGCCGTCCGAGCCGGATGGCAGCGAGGTCGCGGGGTGGAGTTCGGTGGCCCTCACGTTCGACGAGCCGCTGGGCGAGATGAACGCCGAGGACTTCGCGGTGGTCATCAGTCCGCCGGGTGACGCGCCGACCGTGGCCGACGTGACAACCGATGGTAACACGGCCACGGTCCAGTTCGACGACTTCATTCCGACCGAGGCCTGGACGACGATCACCCATTGGCCGACGGGGGCGGTCACGCGGATCGGTTGCTTGCCGGCGGACGTCAACAACGACAAGCTCAGCAATTCCGGCGACATTCTTTTTATGATCGATGTGCTGAACGGCATTGTCGATCCGACACCGCCCCTTTACCAGACCGACACCGATCGCAGCGCGCAGGCCAACCCGGCGGACATCTTGAGGGTGATCGACCTGCTCAACGGGGCCGGCGTGTACGAGGTTTGGAACTGGCGATCACTGCCGGAGTGACGAACGTCTCAAACGCGCCTTCTGCCCACCACAAGTTACGAGTTACGAGTTACGAAACGGCCAATCCGCAATCCGCCGGGTGCCATGCCCACGCTCGCGTCCGCGGCTTCCGACCAGTCGACGACCTCAGCTCGCGAGCGTGGGCATGCCACACGACCGGTAGTTCCCACGAACCCGCAATCCACAATCCGCAATCGTCCCCTCGCCCGGATCGAGGTGCCCGTCGAGTTCATCCCCAAGCTGGCTGAGCCGGAAACAGCCGCCAGGATCGACGCCTATTTCCGCTCCCTGGGCTACAACCACGTAAGCCTGGACCTCCGCGGCTTCCGCAGCGGCAGCATGAACGAAGCCATCGGATTGACGATTAACGATTGACGATTGACAATGCGCAATCCGCAATCGCTTTGCCCGGCTTCAACAGGCATCGAGCGAAGCCCGACCTGCCCAAGCCGTACTACTCTCCCTTGCTGGGAATCACTACGTTGTTGTACTCGAGGAGTGTTCCTTTGGCGCGCTCGAGATCCATGATCGCGATGTTGTAGTCGACCAAGGCAGCCAGCATGGCCCGGCGCGAGCTGGCCAGGCTGCGACGCGCTCCCAGTTCATTGTTCAGCGTGGCCAGGTCCTTCCGCTCCGCCCGGGCGACGGTCGACTCGACCTCACGCTGGCGCGCTTCCGCCGACGCCAGGCTGGGGGAGACCTGATCGTAAGCGGTCGAGAGGCTGCGAACGGCCAGGTTGACCTCGAGGATCACCCGCTCAATCACCGACTTCAGTGAGGCGGCTGCCTGGCTGTGTTGCAGCCTCGCCCGATGGTGGCCTGCCCGGGGTCCGCGGTTGCCGATGGGCACCTCGAGCTCCACGCCGATGAGGTACTCGACGAAGTTGTGCCCTGTCATCTTGTCAAACGAGCGGTCCGCGGTGCCCGAAAGCCCGTCGATGGTGTAACGGAACATGACGTCAAGCCGCGGCAACTCCTCGTTCTTTGCCCGGCCGACCGCAATCTTGGCGGTGGCAATGCGGAGCTCCTGCTCTTTGATCTCCGATCTGTGGCTAAGAGCGGTCTGCACCGCCCCCAGACGATCCACGGTGATGCGTGGCAGGCTGGGGAAGTCGTCCGGGATGATCTCGAGGTTATCCGCCAGATGGACGTCCGGTGCGTTCATCGCCGCGATGAGCTGGTCTTCGGCGTCGAACAGGGTCGCCCGGACGCGCACGAAATCGGCTTTGCTAGTCTCCAGGTTGGCCTCCGTGGCGGAGAGCTCGACGGGAGTGATGTCAAAGTCCCGCCGGGCCCACAGGTTGTCGTAGACCCCCTCGAACTCCGCCAGCACGCGGGCGGTGATGACCACGTCCCGCCGGGCCTGGACCAGGCGCCAGTAGAGTTCCTCAACAGTTCGAAGCGTGTCGCGCACCTGCCGGCGAAAGGCCATATCCCCTATTCTGCGGTCGTTTTTCGCAATGAGGATCAACGAGCGGTTATAGTCAATGCCGAAGCCGCGAAGGAAGGGCTGACGCATCTCCAGGGCCAGGTCGCTGAAATACTCCGGGTTGATCTGCTGGAAGCTGATCGAGGTCTTGGTGCGCTGCAGCCCGTAGGTGGCGCTGACCTGCATGCCGCTGGGAAGGAGCTTGCGGATGCCCGTGCTCCAATTCATGTAGTCCAGATCGCTGGACGTTAGCTGTGAACCGGTCGGCTTGTCGACCTTGTTCTTGGTTACCGACGAGAAGAAGATCGCGTCGAAGACCGACTCCGCCTCGACGATCCGCGTGGTTTCAACCGCCGGGTTGAAGCTCTGCGTCTGGATGTCGTAATTGTTGGCCAGTGTGCGGCGAAGGGTGTCTTCAAGGGTCAGGTGCAATTGCTGCGGGCGGCGGATCGTCTCGATGCGCTCGAGCACGCGGGAAAACAGAACTACGTTGTTGCCATCGCCTTTTTGCCGGGCCTGCTCGATGGCCCCGACGACCCGTTGCCGATCGAGTTCCGGGTCGGGTAGGTGCTCCTCCAGGACCGCGTTGTCAATGTCCGAATCCCCGCCGCCTTGCGCCCCTGTGGGTGGCTGGCCATCGTCCTGCCCGACACAACAGACGCTCACCAGCGCCCCGGCACAGGCAAGCCCTTCCCGGGGAAGGGCGAGTGACTCGGCGCAAAACGCCAAAGCTAAACAGACCGTCAGGAGGTACGAAATGCCGCCAGCCGCCTTGTACGGTTCCATAGCTTAGGAAATCCCCGGTCGCGGCCACCCAGACTGAGGGGTCAAAACGTGTGGAACCGGTTTTCAACCGGTTTAAAACCGGTTCCACACGTCCGCCGCTCATCGGCGAGCGGCTATTCGGTCCGATTCCCGGCCACGGGATTCGCGCCGCGCCACGAGCCACCCTGCGACCGTCGGGCCCATGGTATCACCCGGACGCGCGGTACGTCAATTCCGGACCCGCCACCACGCCACAACTTCTGACGCACCCGTGCGATGCTCCCCCGGGTAGCGCAAAGATCCTCTATGCCATAGCAGTGTGTGGAACCGGTTTTCACCTGGTTTGGAAACCGGTTCCCCACGGGTCGCATCTGGAAACGCACGCTCCCTCACGGTCGCGTCTCGGTTTGGCCGCTCCCTTACGGTCGCGGTTCGGTTTGGGGTGGGTTGGGCGCGGGCAGTGAGTTCAGACCGGCGATCGCCCACGAACATTGCGTGTCGATCTGCAGAGCCCGTTGGAACTGGTCCCGGGCGGCCTTATCCCGGTGTCGATCTTGCAGAACCTCCGCGAGTAGACAATGGGCGTCAACATCCCGCGGATTGTTGCTGAGGATCTCTCCAAGCAAAGAAGCAGCCGCGTCAAGATCACCGCGACGCCACCGCAGGGTCGCATCGACCAGCAGGACCTCCGGATGACCGGGTTGACCCTGCCGGGCCAGATGAGTCGCATGGAGCGCGGTAACAAGATCACCGGTCGCAATAGCCGCTTTGGCTATAAGAAGCTGGGCCAGGGCGTCGCCTTGGTGCAAGCGGGCATACGCTGCGAGGACCGCCTTGGCTGTGGAAGGATCGTTCAACGCCAAGTGGCAGGTCGCCAGCGCCCGGCGGACTGTCCCACAATCCAGTCCCTCGGTGGGCGGTTCGATCAATGGCTGCAGCACCGTGACAGCCTCGCGATACCGTCTCTGACGGACAAGTAGCAGGCCCAGCTCCTCGGCGATCAGTCGGCTGTCGCCAAGCGTGGTAAACGCCTCATGAAAATGTGTTAGGGCTGCGTCGGGGTCACCCCTCAACGCCGCGATGTGGGCCTTCAGGACCAGAGCGGCTCCGTGGTCATCGCCCCGACCGGCGTTTTCGGAAAGCAGGGTGACGGCCTGGTCGGGGCGATCCAGGGCGACCAGACATTCCGCCTCGGCGATGAGGTGGTCGACGTTGGTCGGGTCCGCCCGGCGCGCTTCCTCGTACTCAGCCACCGCGTCTTCGAGTCGTCCGCGTTGTTCCAGGATCACGCCCTGCATGTAGTGCAGGCCCGCCGAGTGCAAGCCGGCCTGGCGGGCAAGGTCCAACACCCGCTGGGCCGAGGCCGGCTTGGAGCGTTCCAGATGCGCTTTTGCCGTCAGCACGTATGCACCCTCCTGGGATCCGTCCAGGGCGATTGATTCTGCGGCGGTGCGGGCGGCATCCTCGAAGAGGCCGGCGTCATACCGCTGCCGGGCGAGCTGCAGCTTGACCCGGGCGCGGACGTCGTTCCAGCCCCGCTTGGCCTGCGCCTGGCGAGCCGATTCCGCCATCGTGGAGCATCCGGCAAGTACAAGGAGCGAGACTACGATCGATCGGGATAACAGCCCGGAAAGACCGTCCCACACTTGTTGGGCGATTTGCGCCATGGTCCTTCACTCCGGTGTTAAACCGGTTTTTAACCGGTTGGAAACCGGTTCCACACTACGGACCCAGGTCCTTCCGCTCGGCGGGAGCGGAATCTTCCGGCTCGCGGGGGGTGTCGAGACCTCTGGGAGGCCTGCCCGGAAACGGCCTGGAATAGCCCCGCTCTTGGGATATCAAGTGGTGTAGAAACCCGCGCCCCCCGGTGCCGTCTTCGTCCCACGCCCGCTCCCCGACGATGATCTCTTTCAGCTCGATCGCGGGCACCATTCGGCCGTTGGCGTGCAAGGCCATATTGACGTGATACAACGCCTTGTCCTTCTCGCCCGCGGTGAACGCTTCAACTGCTTTGCGGTATTGCGTTTGCGAGATCCGCTCGCGCCCGTGCCACATGAGCCCCTGTCGAACGCCGACGCGCATCCGCTCGACGGCTTCGTATTGCTCTCGCGAAGCGGCGGCGTAAGCGTCCGCGTCCTTCACGATCTTGATGGTGAGCAGGATGATAACCTCCTCACGGGTGGTCGCATCGCTCCGCGATCGGAAGAGCGGGCCGATTATGGGGAGGTTGCCCAACCCGGGAACCTGTTTCCGGGCGTCGGTGGTCACTTCGCGAAACAGCCCGCCGATCAGAATCGTCTCGCCGTCGCGAACGATGACATTGGTTGTCACTTCGGTGGTCTGCTCGGAGGGCAGCCCCTGGGCGCTGACGAACCCGACGCTGTCCTCGGGGTGCAGCTCGACGCGAATCCGCCCGTCGTCGCCGATGAAGGGTCGAAGAACCAGTTGCGTTCCGGTCTCGAGGAAGTCGACCGTTTGAATCGCCTGGGTCTCCGTCACCGTGGTGGTCAGATATCCGTCCCGCCGGCCGACGATGATCTGTGCTTTCTGCTTGTTGAGGGCCAGGATTTTGGGATTCGCCAGCACGACGGTGTCGGTGATGGCCTCCAAGGCCCGCAGAAACACGGCCACCTTGTCCTTGATGATCCCGATGCTCATACCGCCGCCCGGAACATCGCTGGTGAAACCGGTCGTGGCGATTGCGTTGAACCGCTCGAAACGCTCTTGCGGCAACAGCCCGAGGGCGACGTCCGTGAGCCCGTTCGAGGCTGCCCCGAGGGTCGCCAGATCGACTCCGCCCATAAGCGAAAAATCGATACCCAAGGCGTTGTCGTCGGTCAACTGAGCCCGTAGGATCGTAGCTTCGATCAACACCTGCCTCGGGCAAACGTCGATCTGAAAGAGAATCCGTTCAACCTCCTCGATTTCGTTCCGCCGGGCCCTGACGACGATGAAATCCTGGGCGGCGCTGGTGTTCCCGCCGGCCTTCTCCGCATCGCTGGAAAGCCCGAGTTCCGCCGGAGGAGAGGTCGCCACGGTCCCGTCGTCTCCCAGAAGCGGCTTTATGTACGACTCGGCATCCGCGGCGGTTATGTAATTCAACGGGAACACGCGCGTGATCAGCGGCTGGGCGGCGAGGGCCATCGCCGAAAGTTCCTCGTTGGTGTAGATGTAGATGAAATTTCCCACGCTGCGATAGCCCGCCCCATTGGCCACCAGGACCGCATCGAGGGCCTCTTCGAAGGTAACGTCATACAGATTCGCGGTGACCTTTCCGGTCACGTTGGGTGAGGCGATTATGTTGCGGTGGCTCTCCACGGACAGCATTCGCAAAACGGTGGAGAGAGGCAGCTCTGAAACGAGCAGCTCAAATGTTCCGCGCTCGGTTACGCGCACCTCCGGTGGGGGGCCGACAACCGCCCCTTGGGCGGTGGGGGTGAGCGGTCCAAGTGAGAGGACGACCACGGCGCAGAGAATCGAGACCGCGGGCCGGGCAAACCCCGGCGGTCTGCGACCCGCATCCCGCGTGTGTAACCGGTTTCCAACCGGTTGAAATCCGATTCCACACGGCTGCGATCCGGACGTCGTTGGTTCAGTAAGCGGCATGTCCTGGTCAGGTTGCTCTAAACGACCTTGGGCGATTCCAGGCAGCGCCGGAGTCGCCTACTTGCCGGGGTCACGCGGGACCGGCGGCTTATCCGCCTTCTTATCGGCATCGACTATTCGGACGTTGAGAACCTTGCCCTCCAGGACTTGCTTAATCTCTGATAGAAGCTGGTTGGTGCGTTTCGCCTCCTCGAGGACCAGCTTGCGTTGCAGGCCCGGGTCGGGCAGTTGCCCGTGGGCCCGGTCAAGGAACTGGATCGGGCCCACCCAGACCCGAACACACGTTATCAGCACGAAAAAAGCGATCGCTCCGCGCAACCATGGGGATTCCTGATACTGGGACGGACGGATCATGGGCTTCTCCTTTGCGAGCTTGGGACCGGACGATTGTACACTATTCGCAGAACGCCGCACCGGCGATAGGCCGGAGTAATCAGTGCGTAGTGAGATTACTGGACTTCACCCGCCTAGGTCTACTGACGATACGCAATCTTGAAAAGGCGGCGCGTGCGAGTTATAATGAGGCGTTGCGATCCTTGCGAGTGCAGGGCCTAACATTCAGAGGGGACAAAGATGATGGGTGGATTGCGAAGGAGAATCCTGGCGATTGTCGTTGTGGCGGCGCTGGCAGGGTTCCATGGGGTGGCCCGGGCGAGCATCACCTCCGGGGCGTGGTTCCTGAACCAGTCAAACACGTTCGCTGACGGAACAGACTACGGTACCGTTAGCATTGTGGCCGACGACAACTCCGGGCTGGTCGAGTTCTCCGTCGACGCGTTCGACGTTCAGCCCTTGTACGGAACCCTCAACAACTTCGGCATTGACAAGTTCGCTTTCAACTTCGAGAACCTCAGTTCGCCACCGGAGCAGTGGATTGTCGATCTCCCCACAGGCTGGGGCCTGGACGAAAACGGCGGGAATGCGGACGGTTTCGGTAGTTTCATGGTCACCGAGGCCGGCCCGGGCACCCGGTTGGTTCCACTGCTCTTCAGCCTCACCCTGCCGGACCCGAGCGAAGCGATCGTGGGCAACTTCACCGTCCTATCGGGGGGGCAGGCGGGGGAAGGATCGGTCTTCTTCGCTGCACATGTTGCCGGGTTTGGTTCTGATCCCGGGAGCCACTGGGTTGGCGGGTCGACACCGGTCCCCGTCCCCGGCACCGGCGTGCTGTGCATAGCCGGCCTCGCTTTGGCCGGCTGGTTGAATCGCCGCACAGCGTAAACCCGGTCTTACACCGCTTCTGGTTAGAAGTTGCCGACACAAGTTCTCCCGAGCCGCGTGGCTTTGGCCCGCGCGGAGTCGCCAAGCCGGTAATGCCCAGCACGCAAACGGCAGTTTGTTACTACGATTCGTCTTACATCGCAATCGAAGCCGCGTCCCGACGGAACGTGCGATCCGCGGAAGGACCGGGCAGTTCTTGCGCGGCAGCGGCGAAACATACGGTTCTGCCTGGCGCAGAGTGTGGGTGCGGCCTTGGCGCGCCGGACAGACCGGCGAAAACCGTGGCCAACTCCCCGGCGCGTCGGGACCGGCTGAAGGTCTCCACCCCCGACCACGCCTCTTCTACAGGCCCACGGCGTTGGACCATAAGCTGCGTCATGGCTGCGGCAATGCCCGCAACGTCGTCGGGTTCGCAGACCAGGGCCACCGCCCGGGCCGAACGAAGAATGTCGACCGCGGGACTGCTTGCCGAAACCGCGGCGATGATCGGTTTGCGAATCGCCAGATACTCGAAGAGCTTGCCCGGGACCTGGAGTTCGCGGTCGACCCCCGACCGGCTGGAAGCCGGTCCCACACCGGAGCCGGCCAGCATGAGCGCGTCGCTGCCGGCCATGTAGGACAGGGCCTCGGCGTGGCTCTTGCGGCCCAGAACGTGGACACGATCGCCGACACCGGACTCGTCGGCCAGGTCGACGAGGCGGCGCCCGCCGTACGAGTCAGGGCCGAGAAGCACCATGTGAATACCCCCAGCTAAGGTGGGGGCCCGCCAGTGTGTGGAACCGGTTTTCAACCGGTTGGAAACCGGTTCCACACGGGGGGCGGCCGCTACAGCCCGGCGCAACGCTGCGAACCAGACCATGGGGCTGCGCGGACCGTAGAACTGCCCGCAGTGCGTGAGCACGAACTCGTCTTGGCCGCAGATGCGCCTGGGCTCGATTGCCTGGAAACGCTCCGCGTCGAATCCGTTCATGATCGTGGTGCACTTACCTGCTGCAAACGGCATACGCCGGCGAAGATCCTCGGCCATCGGTTCCGTGTTGCAGATGATGTGCCTCGCTCGGCGAAGCACCTGTCGTTCCAGCCAGGCGTCCCAGCGCTCGAGACTTCGATGGCCAAGATCGCGAAACGGGTTGCCCCGCCACGGGTCGCGAAAGTCGGCAACCCACGGCAGCCGGGTTCGGTAGCCAAGAATGAGGGCGATCAGATGGGCGCTCATACATGGCGAGGTCGAGTAGATCACGTCGGGGCGGCGTCGGCGAATCGCTTGCAGGCCTCCGCGAACCCCAGGAAGGACCCAGCCGAGGCGTGAATCCGGGGTTACCAGGAAGCGTGTGATCCAATCGGACAGACCTCGCCCGGACGGCGAAGGCTGTACCTCGGTGCCATGCAGGGGGCCATGCCCACGCTCGCGAGTTGAGTCGCTCGAACTGCCGGAAGCGGTCGCCGCAAGCGTGGGCATGCCACACACCGCTCCCTCACGGTCGCAGCTCCCCAAGACCGGGTGGAACTGCCCACTGCGCAGGCGAAGTGCGGCCTTGATCCGGGGGATCAGGTCCACCCATTGCGTTCGGACAACGGCCGTCGATGGGGGCACGCAGTCGAGCAGCGCCTCGTCCATAGGCTCACCGTCGGGCTCGACTGTCAGCACGGTGGCATCCCACCCCAGCCTGTCCAAGTGCCTCACAAAGGCGAGCGTGCGATGCGTGCCGCTACGGTTGATCGGCGGAAACGCGTAAGCGATGCACAGCCAGTGAGGCCGGCGAAGTTTCGATTTCCCTGTGGTGAACTCAGATTGCATAATTCACTATTCGCCATTCACCCTTCACCCTTCATCATTTCCCCAGAGCACGCCATGTACGCTTCCAGCCGTCCCCGGTAACGCTCGCGATCCCGCCAGCGCTGCCATGAGCCGACGACGTAGCCGGCCAGGTTGGCAAACAGCACCACCCACATCACGCACAGGCATAGCGGATAAGCGCGGGATCGCCCGGTGCGTCGTGCTATCCGGGCCGCTTTGTGATGAAAGGTCCAGACGTAGAAATAACCCGCCAGACCGACAAGCACGGGAAGCGCCCGGGACGTAGCGAGGCAAAGCCACGCCACAACCAGCATGATGAGCAGGTTACGCAGATTGTAGGCGAAGTCCGCGGCCCCGATCTGAGTGTGGCCCCGACCGGTGCCGTAGTTGTAGAACTGCCAGGCGACGGATCGAAGCGAACCACGGGGACGCCAGTGGACAACGGCATCGGGGACGAAACGCCAGCCCGCTCCCATCTTGCGGATCTTGTGATCGAACAGAGTGTCCTCGGAGAAACCGATCCACTCAGGCCAACCGCCCGCCCGCTCCCACAGAGACCTGGAGCAGGCGAATGAGCGTGCCGACGGGTTGAAGGTCTGGGGGTCAGCCGGATCGAGCTGCCCGCGCATGGTCGCAAGTCCGACGACCTCCTCCAGAAGTGTCTGCGGATCAATTCGATAGAATCCCGCGGAAAGCTCGACCTCGCGGTCTTCCTCGAACGGCCCAGTGAGCTTCTCGAGCCAATCCGGCTGGGCGATGCAGCCCGCGTCGGTAGTGGCGATTATCTCCCCGGTTGCGGCTTTGACGCCGATGTTCCTGCCGCGGGCGATGTTGGCCCCGGGGGCTTCGACCAGGCGCAGGTTCGGCATCCGGGCCATCTTCCGTCGAACCACGTCCATGGTGTCATCAGCCGAGCCGCCGTCGACGACGATGATCTCATCCGCCGTGCGGGTCTGCCCGGCCAGCGAATCGAGGGACAAAGCGCAGCCCGTAGGATCGTTCTTCACCGTCATTATGACCGACACGGTTTTGGGCGGTGTTGTCATAGAGTGGATATCGTCACACGAGGAATTACGAATTACGAATTACGAATTACGAGTAACAAGTTACGAGTTACAAGTTACAAGTTACAAGTTACGAAGCGTGGGTGGCACGGACAGGCCCCGCCCGAATGCACGCTCAGTTACGCGCCCCCGCCAGGGGCGGGCCTTGGCCGTGACACCCCCCGAGCCTTGTTCGTGGCACCCGGTGGGACTTATCCGTGGCGCCCGGTGGCCCCTTGTCCGTGGCGTCCAGCGGCGTGTGTTTTCGTAATTTGTAATTCGTAATTCTCCGACTATCCGCCCCATCGCCCGAACCACGCGCCAGATGTGCGCACAAACAGGCCAGGCGGGATGGCGAAACGGATAGACCTCTCCAAGGTGCTTTCGGCCCGGACGCAACAGGGCCAGCAGATAACCGAGCCTAAACCACATACCAGGTGTGCAAAGCAGGTTTACCGCCACGTGGGCCACCGGCGAGGCTGCATCACCCGGAGCCCGGTCGAGCACCAGCCGATCCCGCCAACTCACCCGATGAGCCCGCAACGCGTCCAGGACATGCGGCGGGCAGATCGGACCCATCAGGGCCGAGGCTCGCTCGATCGCTCGGGTGACCGGCAGCGACAGACCCCATTCACCAGCCCGGCGGGCGACCAACGACCAGTCCATTGCATCGTTGAAGGAGTCATCGCGTTGCGAGCCGGGGGCTTTAGCCCCAGCGGCACACACATCAACGAGGCGTGCCAGATCGTATAGCCACAGGAGCCGGGAACATCCGTGATAGGCAGCGTGGGCGGCGAGATGTATGAACATGAGCTCCGGGGACGGCACCAGGACCTCCGCCTCTTCGATGCGAACCACGAAAGCTCCCTCCCACAGAGCGTCGTCGGGCATGGTTCGGGCGACTCGAAGCGGGCGAAGCGGGCGAGCGTGCAGATCGATTCGCAGCGGGCGAGGCGAATCGGTGATAAAGTCGACTTCGTAGTGGTACTTGGGGAAGAAGTCCTCACGCAGAAGATCGAGCCCGCGGCAGCATCCGTGCCGCTCGAGCAACCGCAGGGCCTGCCCGGCCGATCCCGGCCGGACGAGAAGATCCACGTCGGACATCGGGCGAAGATCGTAGCGCGGATAGACGGTGCGAATCAGAGCAGCCCCTTTTAGCAGCATCACCGGCACGTGGGCGCGGTGGAAGGCCTGGACAACGCCGTCAAGAACGTGCATGGCGCTCAGGTTCTCTGCGGCGGTTGCCCTTGCGCGGCGGCGCAGCCTTTCCATGACCTGGACCGGGAGTCGAGCTTCCAGCCGTGCCGCAGCCTCCAGGAGCAACCCGGCCAGCCCGGATCGACAGGCTGATCCTGCGAGATCATCCCACGCTCGATCCGTGGTCGGAATATCCGACCGCGACGGACCGGCCTGTTGCAACCAGGCAGATAGCTGTTTCATCTGATCCATGAGTCCATTCCGCCGGTGCTCGCTCGCCTGGAGCGGCTCACTCTCGTGCCCCTCCGGGGCAGTCCGCGGTGACCTGTACGTAATGATCAGCAATTCATCGCTGGTCCACCCGACGTCACGGATCACGTCAGTTCTCGTGTAGCGTCACCTCTCGTGGGTGACGCTTCGCCGCGCGCAAGGCGCGGCGCTACACAAAAACGTACACTGGTTCAGTCACGCGCTGCGCGCCCGCCTTTGATCTGAGCCCTGCACAAGTTGCTCCACAAGGTCGCAGGTGGCGTTGATCTCCCCGCTGATAAGCCGGTAGCACGAGGCACCGCGGATCATTTCGGTCAGCACGTCGATCCCCAGGGTTCGGCATTTGAACAGGTTATGGCAGACGTGGTGCAGGGCGAATGCCGCCTCCGCCCGGCTGATTCGCATCAGGGTCGGCTTGGCCCCGGCGATATACTTTGGAAAAACGACGTAGCCGATCGGGCAAGGGCAGCCGATCGCGTCCTCACGCACCGCGGCCGCATTGATGAACCTGACGCGTCCCTTGGCTCCTTTGATGTAGTCATGATTTTCGTTAAGCCTTATCCCCGCAGACTCGATGACCGGGTACGACGGTTGCTTGAGGCAAATGGCCCGGGGGTACGGGTGGAGCATAAGCGTGTCGGCATGGATCAAGGCGAACTCGTCGCAGAGGTATCGCCAGCCGCGCGCCAGCAGAGCGGTTGCCAGGGTCGACTTACCGCTGCCGGACTGGCCTGGAAAGATAACCCCGGTCCCGTCCACTTCCATCGCCGAGGAATGCAACTGCAGGTAATCGGGCATGACGTCGGGGATCCGCCAGGCCAGGGCCCACTCGATGAAGGGGAGAATCTCCTCGTAGAGGACCGGCTCGCCATGTGGATCGCCGTTGACGGTGACCTGGTAGCGTCGGCGATGGGTCAGCGAGATCGGCTGCCGGTGCACCTCGACGCGAATCTCGTTTTCTTGTGGATGATCGACAAGAAAGTGCCGGTACAGCGAAGCATATTGACGGCCCAGGCGGCGCAGCGTCGTGCGCACCGACGCCCGAATCACGCCGATCCGGAAATGTCTTGTGTGTCGATCCGTCGGCATAAGGGCGCTGCCCTTGAACTGACAATGGCGAATTCCAAGCAGCAAATAGGGGACAGCGTAATCAGAGCTGCCCCCTTGCCATCCACCTTGAACCATTCCGAATGAGTCCGCTTATCATTGTATTGTCTCTCGTTGCGACCCCCAACGTCTCTCCCTTTTCTTCGTCTCTTCGTTTCTGCGTTTGCGCGTTTCTTCGTTTGTGCGTTTGTGCGTTTACCCCCCCGCGTCCGTCAAGACGAGCTGTCGTTCGGCAAGCTCGCGGAGCATGCGCTCGACGTGCTCGACGGCCGATTCGAGCGAGACGTCGTATCTTTTCGCAAGGCCCCGGGCGATCCGCCGGGCGTCCTGCCGGCCGTCACATTGCCGCCAGATGAAAAGCGCGGTTTCGTTGAGATGATGGGTGTCCCCGGTAGCCTCGTCATACATGAGCGCTTCTCCGTCCAGCTCATGTACGGTCATGTCCGTGCGCCGCACTGGGGGCGGCTCGACGGCCGAGAACGCTTTGGGATCAGGCATGGTTTCTGGCCCTGTGGTCATTAAGGCGTCGGTTCTCGAGAAGCGTCGGCGTGAGAGGATACCGCGACGCGTTGTTGGGCGAGCTTCCCTGCTATCGTCTCCCAGAAAACCGTACTGCCGAAGCACAGATCGGGAACTTTCCGACCGTTCAAGAAGACCGCCGGCGTGGAGGATACTCCCAGTTCGGTCGCCAGGACGACGTCCCCAAGGACCCGGCTGCGGACCGCCTCGCTGCTCATGTCGGAAAGGAAGCGTTGCACATCGAGTTCGGCGGTGCGTGCCAGGGCCGCGTAGTCCCGCTCGGGCGAGCTGTTGCGGTGTTTGAATAGCAGGAGCCTCATCGTCGCCAGGGCCTGGTTATCGCCCTGCAGGCGGGCCGCCTCAGCCGCAAAACCAGGTTCGAATCCCCGATGGTCGGAGGCTGTCATATTGCCCGCTTCCCCGTTCGACGCGGCCACGAGGGTGCGAGGGTAATAGCGCACGTCGACGGTTAGAGAGCAGTTGAACGAATCTTCGATGAGGACGCGTCGTTGATACTCGAAGCACGCGCACGCGGAGCAGTCGTAGTCGGTAAAGACCACGAGCGTTGCCCCGGCGTCTGTGGGACCCTCCGCGTCGCGGGCGTCAAAGGAGTCGCCGGCCGGAATATGCACGATCGGCTGGGCGTAGTACTCGCGAAGCATGAAGTCCGGATCGTTTTGCAGAGTGTTAATCACCTGCGTGGCCGCCGCGAGCTTTCGCCACTGTCGCCGGGCGGCGCTGGCTGCGTCATAGTAGAGCCACAAACCGGCGACCGCCGCGACGATGACAAGAAGCGCAGGGAGAACAGGCCGAGGCGAGAATCGCAAATCGCCCGAAGCGGGTTTGCCCACGGACCTCGGGTCACAAGCCGCCTGCCGCCGCGAAGCCCGCCAAAGTAGAACAACCCCACAAAAGACCAAGGCGTTGAGCAGGTGGGCAATGACGCAGAGCGGACACCACTGCGAAAGCACAAAAGCCATCAAGACCATGAAGAAAGCCGAACCCGCCAGGCCGACCGTCGCAGCAGACAACGTTCCCCAGCAAAGCCACCGTCCGGAGGGATTCAGCGGCCCGATCATGAGAAACCAGACGGCAACCGCCACGAAGTAGGCCAGACCGACAAATGAGGTGGGTACGACCACGCGGCGCGAGCCGAAATGCACGTCGAACGAACCCCAGCGGCCGGCGATCACATCGGCGCAGCTCGCCGCGGGGGTCGCCGGCGAACCGCACAGCCACACAAGATAGCCGGTGCCCTGCGACTCAGCACTCCAGCCTCCGTCGTGCTCTGATAGCAATGTGCCAGAGACCCACGCGCCCGCAAGGGCGAGCCCGATTATCGCCAAACGAAGGGCACGTTGTACTCGTGGCGGCCTCATCGAATACGTGACCTCATCCACCTCGCCGGACCGGATCGGCCGACGACCGGTTCGGGCGCTTCCGCGCCCCTTCTCACCGCTGAAGAATGGCCTTACGGACGGTAACACACCCTCGTAAACGCCTGGCATTCCAGCGTGTTACAGCACTGGGCGTCGGTGGTGCAGGGTGAGCCGCGTACCAGGCAGCTCTTCGCCGTGCCCGCGTAGGCCGTACCCGCAAAGAACGTCGCCAGCGCCGGGGCGACGAACGCCAGCTTGACCCCTTCACGAACGATCGCCCGACGACTGTGTTGGGACTCACCGGGTCCAGCCTCGGTTGTGTCCGGGTCGTTCGTACCCATGTGCGCAGCCCCAACCTCGGTTGTCATCGCCCTGCCAATCCTAAACGACAACGACGACTACCCTGGGTTCTATCGGACGATGTTGGGTCGAAATGAACTTGAGACTGCCCCGCGCACACGCTCACGGGTCCGTGACACTTCTGATCGCTAACGCTCCCCAGCCATGTAGGTCGGGCTTCGCCCGATATTCGCAACCGGCGTCGGGCGGAGCCCGACCTACCTGATCGCTTGCACTCCCCAGCCTGAAAGGCTGTACGACAGTAGCGGTGGGCAAGCGTAGCGCCGCCCACGAATTCCGGAACCCCACGATTCATTCGGCCCTGAAGGGTCGGACAAATACACCCGGGAGCAGACGACCCCTTCAGGGTCGTGGTGTTTGGGGTCGGCGCCATTCCGGTGGCGGCGTCCCGGCGCGCCGGGGCTTGCCACCGGCTACTACAGGGCAGGCTTTCAGCCTGCGGGCCGAACCCCTTCGTGCCCGATAATGGGTTCTGCCCATCCCTGCTGGATATCGTAGTCTAATCATGGAGGGCTCCGCCCGCTCGGATGTCCCGCACGCCAGGAGAGGATGGTCGAAGCATGATACACGAAGGATCTGGTCGGTTCTGGTCATTGTGGATGGTTGCCGCCCTGCTCGTGACCGCCGGGACACCCACCCACGCGGATATCTATATCGGGGGAGACACAGCCGATCTGCTCCGTTACGACCTGACGGAGTTCTCCGAGTTCCCCGGGAACAGAGGTGACGCGTTTGCCACCGTCCGCAACTCGACGATCGGCATCACCTTCGGCGAGAAGCTTATCGGACAGGTCAACGACCCGTACGGAAACTTCGACGTCATAAGCGGCATACCCGCGGTACCTCTGACCATGGACACCTCCGTCGATCCCATCGTCGGTATCAACCTCCTGTTCTTCAACCAAGCTACGGTCATCGATGGCCTGGGAAAGGTCGGGTTCCCGTCCTTGTACTCCATCGGAAGTGGAGCCCTTACCATCTTGTACGATCTGGACCAGAGGGTGATCGCGTTTGACGTCGTCGGGGCGAGCGGCGGCGAGTTCGACATTCAGTTCTTCTCGCGCTCGGCGGACCTGCTCGAATACATCACCATTCCCAAGGTCGCAAACGGCACCTACACCTTCAGTAGTGACGTAGCGGACATCGCGGCGATCACACTTCAGAACTTCGACCACGCCGGCATCGGATTTACCAGTCTCCGACTGACACCACTGCCGCCCAGCGAAACACCCATTTGCGAAGCCGGCGGGCCTTACCGGGGTGTCGCCCAAGACGGCGCCACCCAGGTTTTCCTGGAAGGACACGCCCCGGACGGATCTGCCGGCGAAGCGTGGGATTCTCTGTGGATCACCGACTGCCCCGGCGGGTACTTCGACGATAACACCAGCCCCCAGACAACGCTCTTCATCGACCCGAACGTTCCCTGCGGATTCGAGTGCAGCGTTACGCTACTCATCGGTGACGCGGCCCAAGGGATAGTCTGCACGACCGCGGTAACGGCTCCCGGGGGGACAACCATCACCTGCCCGCCAGACCTGACCGTCGAGTGTGACCGGGCAGTAAACGAGGCTGAGCTGGACGATTGGCTCAGCGGCGCTAGCGGCGATCAAGGCGAAGTCTTAAACAATTTCGAGGAGCTGTCCTGGAGCTGCGGGCCAAGCGGCTCAGCCACGGTCACCTTCAGCGGCGACCCCGACGACGATGGCGAGTGCGGGCCGACCACTCCATGCTCCGCCACTTTTGCAGTCGAGGATACCACGCCCCCCGTGCTCGTTTTTGAATCAACGTACCTCGAGGTGGTCGACACGGACTGCGACGGTGAGGAATTCGCAACCCTGCCGAACGTGACGGCCGAGGACGCTTGTGCGGAAGATCTTCTAGTGACCGATGACGCTCCGGAGTCGTTCCCGGCGGGACAGGTCACTACTGTAACATTCACCGCCGTCGACGAGTGCGAGAACGTAGCCTCGGCCACGATTGACGTCGCTGTTCTGTACGGCGCAAGCATCGAAGTGGAAGTCGTGGAACGTCCAAGCCGCGCCGGCCGCCACCGCGGCGGAGCCGAGGTGCCCCTGGTGGGAATTGTGGTCAGTGCGTTCGACCGGTCCCGGGATAGCTGTGTCCGCGAGCAGATCCGGGCGAGTCACGGCCTACGAAAAGAGGGGTTTGAAGCCATCCACACTTACTGTGAGCCGGTCGCCACGGCCCAGACGGATGAAAACGGCTTCGCCCTTCTGGCTGTTCCACCCGGTACATACATGCTTGTGGCTCTCGTGGGCGACGAGGGGGACCCCCTAGCGGATCGGTACCTGGGCAAGCCCGTAGGCCAAATCAATTGCCAGGAGTTCAAAACGCGGCGGCTCAGGTTGCAACGAGGGTCCGATGCCGAGGAAGACGACTCCGACGACGAACCATGAAGGGGGACAGTCACCTATATGTCACGATGGTGGCACTCATTCTGACAACATGGCCGACCCCGGAGACGACATCGTCGTCGACGAGGACTTCGGCTCCACCAGGGTGACCGTCAGCCACGACCACGCCGGGAACCTGGTCGACGACGGGACCTTCCGCCACGTCTACGACGCCTGGAACCGCCTGGTCACGGTCAAATCCTCGTTGGACAGCGCCGCTACCACCTTCCAGACGGCGCAGTTCGACGGCCTTGCCCTTCTCGTCCAAAAGGGTCCGTGACAGTCTAGGCGGCGGCCTCACCGGTCAAACCGTGTCGTGTTATCACGACGCGGTTTTCGGGGTTCGCCCGTCCAGGCCGCTTTAGCGGTCTTTCCCGAAGGGCTATTAGCCCGGGGGTTGTACGCCCGGTAAGCCGTCCGCCTCCCTCTCTATGCTCCCCAGATGCTCCCCAGCCCGTTTCAACGGGCTTGTGGACTTTGGGGAAGCCCGTTGAAACGGGCTGGCGCAGACAGATGCCGGGGGACCTCTGGCCGGCCGGGCTAATAGCCCGCTTCGCGGGAACGCCCCGTGAACGGGGCCGGGAAGGCCTCAGGAAGCCCCCTAAACTGTCACGGACCTGGATCGCTCAGGCGGCGTTTCGGGCGGTGGGGTCCAGCATCTTTGACATCGCGGCTCATAGCTCTCCGGTCCTCCCACCATCTGTCGGTCAAGGATCGGCGTGAGCCGCTGCGTGCGGTCGCCCAACTCGCCGCAGCGGGCGCAGGTTGCGTGCAGGAGGATGGGCTCATCCGCCAGAGCCCCGAGGCGCTCAAAGAGTGGAAACGGCCGGCCCCAACTGTCCAGATCGAGCGAGGTCATCACCACGTCGATGCCGCGGGCGGTAAGCTCAGCGGTCGCCTCAAGCAGATCTGCCTCGAAGAAATGGGCTTCATCAATTCCGACAAGCTCAGTGCCCGGGCGAGTGCACCGGGCAATCTCAACCCCCGAGGTCACCGCGATCGCCGGCAGGGCTTTTCCCGCGTGCGACACTATGGCGTCCGGGTTGTATCGCCGATCGATAACATGCTTGAACGCAAGCGCCGATGGCTGCGGCCAAGAGGAGAGCCTCCGCAGCAGTTCGGTCGTTTTCCCGCTGAACATGCAGCCGCCGATCAGCGTCAGCCTTCCGGGCACTGCGGGGTTCGAGCAGGACGATGTTCGGCGTTTCACGGTATCGGTCGGATCGGGCATGGGCGGATTGTGCCATCGCAGGCGGTGCTTGTGAAGCGGGAGGAGTGCCGGCCGGCCGCAGTGGTAGCGTCCACCCCCCGTGGCGGACGTGCTCAGATCCCGGGCTGCGAACGGGCCGCCTACCGGCCGCCGGAGGCTCTCCCGGGCGGCTTCACGCTCATCCCCGCGATTTCCGCCAGACGTGCGAAGAGCGGGTCTTGGGGGCTCAACTTGGCAGCATGGGCGAACGCCTCCGCCGCGCGGGCGGTGTTGTCGGAGTAGAAAAAGTAGTAACCCAGGAGAAACCAGACGTCGGCGTTATCGCTGTCCTTCTTGGCCGCCGCTTCGAGGGCGTGCTCGTGCTTCGCGAAGTCGCCGGGCTTCCCATAGGAGCCACGGATGTCCAGGGGCAGGTAGGCGATTTTCGGCTGCAACTCGAACGCACGCCGCAACAGCCGGCCGGCCGGTTCGTACTGTCCCAGGGCCACCTCAGCGTGCGCTGCACAGATTCGAGACACTGCGTCGTTCTGGTTCAACGTAGCCGCAAGAAGGAACTGCCTGGCTGAAAGACCGTACTCACCGGCTTCAAACGTCCTATGCCCCGCCCGGATCGCTCGCTGGTAGGCGGCCAGCCCGCGCTCAGCCTGGATCTCGAACCGTTCGTAGTTCTGCCCGTCGGCGATGCCCTGGCGGTACGCCCGCTCGAGATCGCCGGCATAGGGATCGCCACCGTCAGGCACTCCGAAGCGGTACGTGTAGTCGTCGTAATAGTACCGGCGGTAGTTTCTTCCCCGGTCGTCACGGTAGTACCCACGAGGGTAGACGCTTCGAGGACCTCCGTAGGGGTAGCCGCTACGGTAGGGATCGAGGTACCGTCCTCGTCCAAAGGGCCGGTCCGGATCAGGGAAGGCGAAGTCGCGGTGGAGTTGTGGCCCCGCGGGATAGGGCTCCGGGTCCGCCTGCTGAGGCAACCGCTCCGGTGGAGGCTGAGCCGCGCCCGGGGGCAGGTCGCGCCCGGGTTTTGTCTCCTGAGCGCCGACCGGGGCAGCCCAAGCCAACCCGATCAGCACAAGAACCACCGTAGCCAGACCAGTGTAGCGATCGCGACACATAAGAGCACCCACCTTTCCTATCCGTCCTACTCGAGACCCTGCACACAGGAATTGTACCACAAACTTCGCAGAGGGTTACAGGGAGCCCCGAAATCGGCTTAAACGGCGGTCGAATGCAGTTCACCCAGACGGTTGAGGCAGGTCACTCGACCGGGGCAGTTTCCGCCCCGAGCTCGATGCCTTCGAGAAGTGCCGAGCCTATGCGAACGTAGGTGGCCCCGGCTTCGATGCCGTACTCGAAGTCGTGGCTCATTCCCAGGGACAGGTCTCGAAACTCGGGTCCGCAGAGCCTCTGGGAAACAACCTCTTCGAAGAGGTCACGGACCCGTTCGAACACATTTCGGATGCGGGCCTCGTCGTCGGTCAAGGGGGCCATCGCCATCAGCCCGCGGACCTCGATATGTTCGAGCGAGACGATCTGCTCGATCAGGTGAGTCGTCGCCGCCACTGCCACACCGCACTTGGCGGCCTCCCCCGCGGCGTTGACCTCGATCAGAATCGGTGTCCTTTGGGCCAGCCTGGCTGACTGATTGTCGATCTCTTCCGCGAGGCGCAGGCTGTCGACGGAGTGGATGAGCTCGACCCACGGAAGAACTGCCTTGACCTTGTTGCGCTGTAGGTGACCGATCATGTGCCATTTCGGCCGCGGTCGGGGTCCGGCGGCCGGATCGTGCCCCCGGCGTACCAACCACTCGTTGACCATCGCTGCCCGGTGGGTCAGCTCTTGAACCCTACTTTCGCCGAGGTTCTCGACGCCCAGATCCACCAGGGACCTGATGACCTCGAGACCTGCATACTTGGTCACCGCAACCAGGGTCAGGCGCGAGGGATCCCGCTCGAATCGCTGACAGGCGTCGGCGATCCGCTGCGAAACGCGTTTAAGGTTCTCGGAGAGCTTTCGTTTCATCATCAAGATAGTATAACCGGAAGGAAAACGTCGAAAAGTCGAAAAGTCGAAAAGTCACAAAGTCGAGAAGTCACAACAGTATCGTTTTGACGTTTCGACGTTTTGACGTTTCGACGTTTCCCTTGCGCTTGTCATGCCGACCATGGAAGACATCATGGTGGACCCGCCCCAAGAGGGGGTCATCGTCGATCCGCTGGGGTGGTTCGACTCACCAGGTCCGTTCGAGCTGGAGATCGGCTGCGGCAAAGGCGGCTTCCTGCTTAACCGGGCACGGGCCAACTCGCACGTGCGCCTTTTGGGGATCGAATGGGCCAACAAGTACTACAGGTACTGCGCGGACCGGATGAGCCGCTGGCAGGTCACCAACGTCAGGGTCATGCGCACCGACGCAAAGTTCTTCGTGATCAACCACCTGATGGCCGCCTGCGTCTCCGTGTTGCATCTGTATCATCCGGACCCCTGGCCGAAAAAGCGTCACCACAAGCGCCGGTTGGTGCAGCCCGATTTCGTGCAGGCGGTGGTGCGCGTGCTTACGCCCGGTGGACGATGGCTGATACAGTCGGACCATGAGGAGTACTTCGGGATCATCCGTGACCTCGTCAGCCGGCAACCCGAACTCGCGGAAGTCCCCTGGGAGTTGGCCGACGGCGACCCCGGGCCCGAGTGGGCGGGCACCAACTTCGAGATCAAATACAACCGCGAGGGGCGGAAAATCCACCGCGTCGCCTACGGCCTGCACTGACCGAGGTCCTCTGTAGAGCCGAGCCGCAGCCCTGCAGACGTTGGTAATGACAACCGCCAAGAAAGTGGGCCACCGTCCGCGTCGCGGGACCAAGCGAGGTTAGTACGCGGTGACCCAGCACGTAGCGTCAGCGGCGCTCTGGACCACGACGGCGAGGACCTTCCTCTTGAGTATCGTCCGGACCTTTGGAGAGTAGTCGGGATCGTGAGATACTAGGCGTTTGCTGTGGCTCTCTGCCGCAGTTCGTACATACTTGAAGTCCTCTTGGTCGAAATGGGCCTCCTTGAGCGCTGTCCGGACCCCACGATTGAATTCGCTCAATTTGACAATGCTGATCTTGTCAGCCTTGGCCATCTGCCGCACCCACTCGTGTCCGAAAGTCCCGTGGCCCATTTTCCTGTCGTATTGGCTGCTTATCAGTTTGCCCCTGTCTAGGACAAGGTACGCTTCATCCCGATCGCGCATCTGCTTCATGAGGGACTGGCAAGAATCAGCAGACCTGTCGTCGTCGCTCAGTCCAGACCCAGTCATGAGGATACCCACATCAACCGTCAGGTCTCTCATTTTGCCTTCCCCCGTGCGGCCGTGGAGGCCTCCGCGAGCTTGAGCGCTTCTTGATACCCCTCTTCGAAGAAGCCTTCCGGCCAATCGTCAAAATGTCCCCGTCCGTTCAGCTTCAGACGCCTCACCGCAGTCTCCTTCCCCGGCCGCTCGACGTACAGGACCGCGACCTTCCCTGGGGAAATACGCCCCTCGGCCACGCGTCGCCGCACGCGCAACAGCAAGTGCTCGCTATGGGTTTCAACGATGTACTGCCTGTTTTTGGATTGCCGAACGTTATCGACGAAGAGGTCTGCCAAGTCCGCTTGTGCGCGCGGATGAAGGTGTATCTCGGGCTGTTCCACCAGGAGGCATTCGTTCGTGCGCCCCATCAAGACGCGCGCGACTATTGGCAGCATCTGCGACAGTCCTTCCCCCATCGCGGCAATATTGATACCCTCGAAACCATCGGCTTCGTCGGCGACAAGTGAACGCACGGTGCCCGCAGAATCGACATCGACGAGTCGGAGCTTCTTCAGCATCGCGAAGTGCTTCGACATCCACTCGTCCACGAGCTTTACTAGTCGCTGTTTCGATTTTCCCCTCTGTGTTTCGTCCGCGAGGACGCGCAGGAGGTTCTCTCCTCCTGTGCCGAAATCAGACGAAGGCGTCTTGCCCAGCCTCCCGAACCAAGGCACAGAAAGGCGTAACGGGGCAATATGGCGTACGCGGTCGAACAGTTGGGTCCACACCTCGGCCTGCACGTGCAGGAGCAGACTTAGGGCAAGTGTCAGCTTTGCGTCCTTTTCGCTTTTTGGCCTCTCGCCCGCGAGCTCAAGGCGGGGAAGGAAGTGAAGGAAGTCTAGACGCCCATGTGCTCTTGCTGCCTCCGTGTACTTCCCAGCCTCCCAGTCGCTCCCAGCGCTCTTTACGTCTATGACAACCTTGTCTTGGTGGGACAGCTTGACCGTGGCCACCCGAATCCTGTTTGCACGCGCAGCGAACGAGAAGCTCACCGATAGGTCTGTGCCCAAGTGCACTTCGGATTTTTCTCCAGGGAAACCCATCAGGGGCATACTGTCCGGCGGCGTACCAAGGTCGATTTTGATCGTTTTCCTAGCGGTGGGCTCTTTCCCGTGGAGGAGTTCGCGGAACCCCCCGAGTTCCGTGAAGGGCCCCGATGTGATAAGTGGCGCCCTCTTATTCTTGTCCTGCAATGTCTGCTTGAGCATCAGGATTGCATGGAGAATACTCGACTTGCCAGCGTTGTTTTGCCCGACGATCACCGTAAGCGGCGCCAGCGGGATCGTTCGGCTATCCTTGTAGGGTTTGAAATTCCGCAACCGGATGCTTGTGAACATAGCGTCTTCCTCTCATCAGTTTGGTGACCGTCTCGTAAGTTTGCACGCTCTGTCGCGTCCTTCATGCTCGCTTCGACGTTCGTCAGCGTGCAGGGCAGGTGAGTCACCTGCCTCCACGATTTCCTTCGGAGCAGTATAGTACGCCCCACATCCCAGATGGTAAAGCTAGGTCGTTGATCGCCCCTACCGGGCTGCATGAACTTCTCGGCGTCGATGATGAACATGACCCGGGAGCTTTGCGGTAGTCGCTTCGAGATCAGATCGAGTCGCTCGGCAAACTGATCTCGCGTGTTGCCCTGCGGATCACGGCGCAGGCTCATAGGTAGGTCGCCGATTTGCACGGCGTTCAGAAGCGCTCGCCATTGCCGCAAGCGTCGCGGCGTCGCGTCGAGCGATTTCTCTTTCACGCCGGCGGCATCGAAGGCGTTGTCCATCATGAGGGACATGGTGACATCTACGGTGTCGGCCGGGGTGACCTCGTAGCGCACCGCCCCGCATTGAAGATCGGGATGATCTCGGGCACACCGGGCCATGCGGTTGACCAGGAGGGTCTTGCCCATCCCGGGCGGGCCGACCACGAGGATGGCTTGCCCCGACTGCGACCGCAGCAACTCGTCAAAGCGCTGCAACTCTTGGCGACGGCCGACAAATGGCGGACTCTTAGCCACGTTGGGTCCCCGGAAACGTGCGGTGAATCGAGGCAAAGCGTACCGCCCACCGTCCCCTGTGTCCATCGCGTTGGGCTGGGAGAATCAGGCGGTCCGCACAGTGGACCCTACGGGCTTTTGCGGTGAGTTATTCCGGTCGGGTGAGCCGGGGCTCGGGTGTGGGCCTTCGTCGCCGGGTGAGATAGGCAACGGCGATGAGACTTCCGATCAGGTTGAAGACGAGATCGCACAGAGTGTTTTCGTACCCGCCCACGCCGGTTTCCGGCAGGCGCAAGACGGCTATGAACTCGACGATTTCGTTGAGCGCTCCCAGCCCCGAGCCCATAAGAACGAGCAGAAAGGCGAGCACGCCCCAGCGGGTGATATCCGGTTTCAGGAAAGGGCGCAGGAGATGGTGACACACAAGCGTCGCCACGCCGAACCCGAAGGCGTGCACCATCTGATCGAAACGCAGGATGTGCAGATAGGGATAGATTCGGATCAGCTCCACGCCGTAGAGCACACGATCGCCGTCACCGACGGGGATGTTCCCCCCGGCCATGTGCAAAAAGCCCCAGATGGAGAGTCCCCAAAGGATGGGCGGGTCGAACCGAACGCTGCGCTGCTTCCATACGATCAAAGCCGCCACAACCAGGATTATGCCGGCATAGAGAAGAAACTCGGCGTTGCTCCGTCGCAGGGCTATTACCGTGAAGACCGGTATGTAGATCGCATTGACCGCCAGGACGGGCAGCTCGCCTTTCTTCAGAAGCATGCCCGCATTATCCCGCGGACCCGACCGGGCTGCAAGCGGCCGTTAGAATGTGCCGGGTGATGGGGGCATGGGTGCCCCGTCCTTCGCCGCAGGCGAAGGGTGGGGGATGGACAAAATAGCCGAACCATCACCGGTCGGGTGGCCCACCTCCTTTTGGAGGTGGGGGACACGATGATCAGGTGCGAACGTCGCTCGCATGCACTCATCGCTTCCCCCACGTCTGAAGACGTGG
>SDBU01002156.1_pt1 | contig 26767 bp, 38 predicted proteins | sample 2277071 | NCBI WGS metagenome assembly SDBU01 (sample SAMN10397929, study PRJNA504765) | marine sediment metagenome | isolation source: marine sediment core GS08_GC12, 126 cmbsf | place: Arctic Ocean: Gakkel Ridge, Loki's castle | collected 2008 | reverse complement strand
GAGAGGAGTTAATTATAATCCTGGAAGGACTACGTTGATTAGAGAGACTATCAATGAGTTTAAGACAGAGTTGTCACATGTGAAGGAGATAGAGATTGATGATGCATTCTTTGATCTAATGGATGGAGAGGGAATAGTTCATTATGAAGAGGCATTGTATGAGAAGATGTTATTGGGGTTCAGTGTAATGACAGGGAATATGCATGATAATACACTGTTCATGGAGTTGACTCCGACGGCCGAGGCGTTTCTGCTCGATGAGGTTGAACATAGGAAGAGTATTAAGAAGGGCAGTGAGTTCAGTCAGATCTTCGCAGTACTTCAAGACGCCGGTGGATCTGCAACACTAGATCATATTAGGAATATGCTGCTGGATTATGGCTGTGACTATGCACAGTCAACTGAGTTGATTGAGTTGATGGTGAGGATTAAGTTGATTCATAGGGCAGGGAGTAATCTGGCACTGCCTGGATATAAGGCAAAGAAGAAGAGTTGGAAGAAGAAATGAAATATATTAGAAAGCGTGATGGTAAGCTGGAAGAGTTTAATCGTAACCGAATTGCCAGTGCTATGATTAAAGCATTCAGGGCCTGCGGTATGAAGGATGGAGAGACATCGAAGCGCCTCAGTGAGTATGTCATGGAGAAGTTGGATGCTCGCTTTGGAGATGATGGAGTTGCTACAGTTGAGGAGATACAGGATATTGTAGAGGAGACTCTGATGAATGCGAGATATCATGAGGTTGCTAGGGCGTATATTCTTTATCGCGCTCAACAGCAAGACAGACGGGATTTTGCTTATAAGATGGGATCTGCGGATCTTATTGATTCTTATATTGATGAGACTTCCTGGTTGGTTAAGGAGAATGCCAACATGACGAGGAGCATGCAAGCGATGAATTATTTCATCTCGAGCAATGTGACGAGTAATTATTGGCTGTATAGGATCTATCCTCCAGAGGTCAGAAAGGCCCATCAGGGGGGAGATATGCATATCCATGACTTGGGGATATTGGCACCATATTGTGTAGGATGGGACCTGAGGTATGTTTTGTACAATGGATTCCCAGGAGGTGTAGTTGGGAAGTTATCCAGTGGACCACCGAAGCATTTCCATGTGGCTCTTGCTCAGGCAATGAACATGTTGTACACTATGCAAGGCGAGGCCGCTGGCGCTCAGGCCTTTGCGAGCTTTGACACATTACTAGCTCCAGGGATTAGGTATGATGGTCTCTCACAGAGTGAGGTGTATCAGTATCTTCAAGGGTTCTTTCATCTCATGAATGTACCAACGAGAGTTGGTGGACAGGTGCCGTTTACCAATGTTACAATTGACATGACTGTACCTAAGTTCATCGAGGATGAGAGAGTTACTTGGGGAGGAAAGGAGCTGAGGGATACTTATGGGAGCTTTCAGGATGAGGTTGATATGTTTAATAAGGCTCTTGTAGCTGTTATGACAGCAGGGGATCATCTGGGAAGGACATTCTCCTTCCCGATACCAACATATAACATCACGGAGAACTTTAACTGGGACGTCCCTGGATTCTGGGAGATGACTGCGAAGTATGGTATTCCTTACTTTGGGAACTTCATGCCGCAGACAGGACTTGATCCTGAGGACGTGAGGTCTATGTGTTGTCATCTGAGGACTTCAAACAAACAGATCCGCAGAGGCGGTGGGATCTTCAATGCTTTCCCACTAACAGGGAGCATTGGAGTTGTTACGATTAACTTAGCCAGGATAGGATATCTTGCAAGAGATGAAGATGACTTTAGGGACAGACTGGAAGATCAGTTACACATTGCCAAAACCAGTCTGATCATCAAGAAGAAGGCCATAGAGAAGTATACTGAGTTGGATTTGTATCCATATTCAAAGAATATACTAAGGCCTATTATGCGGAGGTATGGAGGTTATTGGTCGAATCATTTCCTGACAGTTGGGAACATTGGGATGAATGAGGCATGCCTGAATTTATTCGGTGAGAACATTCTGAGTGATGAAGGGAAGAAGTTGTCAATCAAGACATTGACTTTTATCAATGATAAACTTGCTGAGTATCAAGATGAGGAACATGATAAGAAGGGCTACCCAGTGAATATGTTTAATAGTGAAGCGACCCCTGCAGAGGGAACTTGTTATAGATTGGCATTGTTAGATAAGAAGCATTATCCAGGCTCAGTTGTTGCCAATGAACACCTACTGAGTAAAGGCGCAGAGCCGTTCTACACAAACAGCACACAGGTACCAGTTGATACTCCACTACTTGATGCAATTTTCCATCAGGACGACTTACAGCCATTGTATACTGGAGGAACAGTGTTACACTTGTATTCAGAGGATAAGAATCCTCCTCCTAATGCAGTGAGAGACTTAGTTCAGCGAGTTGCATTAAAGACACATCTTCCTTACTTTACCTTTACACCGACATTTAGTATCTGTCCGAGTCATGGGTATCTCTCTGGCAGGATACCTGAGTGTAGTATCTGTGGTAAGGAGACTGAGATATATTCCAGGGTTGTGGGGTATTATCGACCGCTGAGTCATTGGAATCCTGGGAAGAAATCAGAATTTTCACTTAGGTCAACTCTTAATGTAGGTGTAAATTAATCATGAAAGAAAAGGACTGGAATATTGAAGAAATCCGAAGGCTATACTGGAATGAAGAGCTGGCCGCAAAAACAATAGGAGAAAGATTAGGATGTTCTGAGACTTCCGTCCTTGTTCAGATGCGAAGACATAATATCCCACGAAGGAAATCAGGGCCACGTTCTGCTAATATTGATCCTGCTGAACTACAAGATCTGTATGAAAATAAACATATGACATTACATGAGCTTAGTAAAAAGTTCAGTGTAAGTTCTGAAACTATCCGATGTCATTTAATAACACATAATATTGCTCGACGTCTTCAACGACTTACTATAGATCCTGAAGAGTTACACAGAATGTATTGGGACGACGGTCTAACAACGCCTGAAATAGGTAAGTTATTGAATCGAGGAGATTCAGTAGTTCGTAACTATATGATAAAGCATAATATTCCCTTACGATCACGTATGGGAAATGGTCGATATAAAAATCATGAAGCATTAAGAAATGCAGTGTTAAAGCGTGATAGTTTTACATGTCAGGCATATGGATGTGGTGCTAAAGACACCTTACAATCTCATCATATAATACCTTATAAAATATCTGGTGATAATAGTATAGATAATATGATAACATTATGTGCATATCATCATCGATTAGCTGAGTGGGAATTACCATGGATATTTATTGCATCTATATGTGGAATTGATTCCGATACGAAATCTATATTATCTTCCATGACTAAATCATGGAAATTTGACAAGGAGGTAGGAAAGTGAAAGAGAAAGCAGTAGTAGTTTGTAGTGGTGGGTTAGATTCTACGGTACTATTGTACCATATGATAGATGGTGGTTATGATCCCATTGTAGTGACGTTTAAATATGGACAGAAGCATAGTCTAGAAGTTGGATTTATTGCAGAAACGTGTAAGAAGCTAGATGTGCCACATTATATACTAAAGATACCAACACTTCCTGGGAGTAGTCTGACAGAGAAGACCATGGAGGTACCTAAGGGTGATTACTCTGTGGAGACTCAGAAGAGTACTGTAGTGCCAAATCGTAATATGGTATTCCTCAGTATTGCAGCTAGTTATGCAATTGCATATGGAGCTGAGACTGTATGGTATGCTGCTCATTATAATGACCAAGCGGTGTATCCAGACTGCAGACAGGACTTTGTGAGCATGCTGAATGTTGCCTTGGCTTATGGTAACTATGAGAAGATACGTGTAGAGGCGCCGTTTATATCAATGACTAAGGGAGATATTGTGACATTAGGAGTGAAGTTGGGAGTGGACTTTAAGAACACCTGGAGTTGTTATGACCCAGTGGAATTGACAGAGTCATACAAACCAAAGATACACATTGGGCTGCCTAAAGATGTAACTGTCTTTGATCCTGAATATAAGAAGGTTGTAGGTCATAGTCATTGCGGTGTCTGTATTGAGCAACATCAAAGGGTCCTTATGAGTGACTTTACCTGGAAGCCAATAAACCAAGTTAATGTTGGTGATCAGATAGTTAGTATTGACGAATTTGGACGGAAGGGATACGGTAGGACCTTGCAGATTGCAGAAGTTCAAAAGAAGATGTTTAAAGGTCACCGAGATGTTATTAAAATAGTAGCTACTGGTCATGAATTAATACTAACATCTGATCATAAGATTCTAGGACCTGAATCATATAATAACTTTAAATGGCGAGAGGCAGGTAAGGATTATAAATATATGCGAACAAAACTTTACTGCGGAGGCATTGATGACATAAGTACATATAAGCGTGGATGGCTAAGGGGATTAGTTGACTCTGATGGACACTATAGTGGTTATCAATATAATATCGCACAAGATAATTTGGAGCTTCTAAGGCTTCCAGCTCTAATTGCGGAAGAACAGGGATTCAATGTAACATATGGTACGAGAAGTATACCTTCAAGTAAGCTAGGTGGTCGAACGGAAATCCCTGAGATTAGATTGTACCGTAAGAATAGAGAAAAATTACTTATTCCATATGAAGAATCCAGAGATTTCAAGATAGGTTATATAGCAGGATTCTCTGTTGGAGATGGTACTCTGAGTACAAAGAGAAGTTTACGCATTGAGGTATCAGAGCAAAGTCCATATTGGGAACGAATCTGTGGTTACCTAGAGGATTTACAAATTGACTACAACTTACAAATGTATCATAAAGTAACCAATCTGGGTGAGATGGATGCTGTTAAAATTGTTTTAGGATCGCGTGCTATGCTGAAGATTCCAATTCTATATGGGAACTACAAAACCGATAGGTTCTATGAATATCTTGATGATATTACATTAAGGTCGTTAGATACACTAGATTACTCTATTGTAAATCTACATTCTCAAGCAGAAGTTTGGGATTTACAAACATCATCGGGAACATTTATAGCCGAGGGGTTTGTAGTTCATAATTGCGGAACTTGTAGGGAGAGGAAGCTGGCGTTTGATATTGCTGGTGTTGAAGATCCAACGGTGTATGTGAGGTGAGATGTAACATGGAAATTGAAATAGGCGTATGGAAGATTGTATTGGAGAAGAAGGATAGCTATTATATTCTAGATAATGTATCATGTAATGGTAAAGATGTTGATGCTACTGAGGTTAATATAAACTTCAAGATGGGATCAGTGCCGTATATAACGGTGTATTCGAGGGGAAGGATAATAGAGGACGTGGAGGTAGAAGAGTGAAGTTTACAGACGGGATAATTGGTATCGAAGAGTTCACAGCGATATCTTCAATGTGCTGTGAAGAGATGGGAAGGAGATTGTTGAGAGTGTTAGACTTAGGAGAGATAGGAGAATGAAACAACATAAGATAATCATGGTACCTGCAGGGTTCGGTATGCTTCCGAAGAGATTCATCCCTGAGGGAGCTGAGATAATAGGAGGCATGACAGCAGCGGGACTATTAGGAACTATAGACTCGAATGGCAAGGTTCATCCTGGTCTCCTAAGTGAGGATAAGACATTCGTGATTGAAGATGCACATAGAAATACCATTACGTATGATCCGCTGTTAATCTGTCTACGAATGGGAAGGGTTCATAGGCGGTTGGCAGGTGGTACAATTGATTATCCCATAAAGGCAAAACTGATTTTGTGCACACAACCATTTGTACCTAGTCATTTTGTGAAGACGATCTTTGACATAGAGACTTGGGAGCCAAAGATAGTGATGATGCAGAGAGTAGTAAGGGAGGTGGAACAATGAAGTGGTGGCAAGCAGGACTAGAATATAATTCAGATACAATGACTAATGAGGGACTCATTGTTGAGATAGATATGATAACAAGATGGGAAGTATCCGTAGATGAGAATTTCCTTCCAAGACTCCGAGCTTGTGTAAAGGAGTTACGAAAGAGGATTCAGGAGGTGGAAGTTGAATGAGTGAAAATAATATTCAAGAGAAAATGCAAGAGTTTCTAAACCTCTGGACGAAGGCAGGTAAGCCTATAACTGAGGAATGGTACGAGACCTTTAGGGACTATGTGTGTCCAAACACTGTCTCCATCGATGATGCTTGCAACACGGGGTATTGTCCCGTAGGGGAAACGGAGTGTTGCAGATTAGTTGATTACATGGACGGCCTGAGTGATCCTAAGAAATGGTGGTTAATAAGCAATGAGGATGTTCAAGCAATCAAGAAGGGCTTGACAGGCTCACTGTTACATACCCTAGAATCGGGACTTCATATCACCTATGAGGTTCCGGAGGATTGGAAATACACATGAATCGAGAAGATCCTGGTCTGTGAGCCCAATCTCATCCGCATCTTTTAAATAGATGTGTATGTACTTAAGATATCATGATAGAAGACTTTTCAGATAGGGAACGATGGATATGGCTTGCATGCTTCATAGATACAGATGGAACAATTACAATCTCATATAGTAGATTCCCCTACTATTATCCAATGATTATCTTATCAGGATCTAAGGAAGGAATATTAGAAGAGGCAATGATGGGATTCGATCGAGGAATCTGGCAAGACAAGAAGCTTAGAAAATCAGGAGTTAAGGCAGTTAAGTTTTTTGGAAGGCATACTCGACCTATGTTGGTAAGCCTTCTGCCTTTCTTGATTCTTAAGAAACAACAAGCAAAGTTATGTATAGAATACCTAGATTACCTTGATCAAAAAGAAGTGAAGACAAGCGGAGTGAAGCGAGAATTGGATGACTACGAGAGAGAACTGATTACTAAGATTAGAAAATTAAATGCTACCCGAACTGGGAAGTGGCATAAACCGAGGTTTGAATGAGGAGGTGAAATGTATTGAAAATATATTTTCCAGAAATAACATTTAGTGCAGCCCACTACATTCCAGGTCATCCTCAATGCGGAGGATTGCATGGGCATACTTACTTTGTGAGGAACTTGGAGATTGAGATTGAGACACTTGATAGTGTAGGTATGTCTATAGACTTTGGATTGATCAAAAGATATTTCAAGAGTGAGTGGGATCATAAGTTCTTTGTACCAGGAGACGACTACGAGAAGTGGCGAGAGGCTTTCCTAGGTCCTGATGCTCCAATTAATATGGATGTAGAAGGACATTGGCTTAGGGCTATTAAGCACACTACAGCTGAATGGATGGTAGTAGAGATTCGTAAAGGCCTTGGTGAGTTAATGGAATGGAACGAAGTAGTTTCAGCTCTCAAGATACACTTTGATCTTTACGAAGGACCCAATCAGGCGGTGAAAGTGTAATGAAAGGCAAGTGTAACTACTACGGAAAGCCCATGTGGCCTCCATTTAATTGTAATAACTGCCCTGATGTATCTCCATGTGCAGCGAGATCTGGATGGGTTAGGTTTATGAATTCTCAGGATGCTGAGACTAGAGAGGAGTATCCTTGGTAGATTGTACTGAGTGTGATCTCCATAAGACTAGGAAGAACATTGTTCACGGACAGGGTCCTGTACCTTGTAGTACAATGTTAGTCGGAGAGGCTCCTGGAGCTAATGAAGACAAAGAAGGTCTGCCATTTATAGGAGCATCTGGGAAGATGTTGGAGTTATTCCTTGAAGAGGCAGGGATTACCAGGGAGGAGGTTTATATTACCAATGTTGTCAAGTGTCGGCCGCCTGGGAATAGAATCCCTTGGCATGAAGAGAGAGTGGCATGTAAGAGACATTTAGATGCTGAGATACTGGCGGTAAATCCTGACAAGATACTTATCCTCGGTAAGACAGCTCTGTTGTCCTTCAGGAATCCTAAGGAACACAAAGAGCATGGGGTTCCATATGAGTTCAATGGAAGGACTATATGGCCGATGTATCATCCTGCATATTCACTATATGCTCATTACAGGCTCCCTCAGATGCTGGAGGAGTATAAGAAAGCGTTGATGAGTTGATGGAATGCCTATAGTGTTGTATTGCGAACGATGTGCGGGAAGAGAGATTCTCATGGAGATGGGTGTTATGCCTTTGGATAGAAAGACTATATGCGCTATTTGTCCACTATGTGGATTTGCTATAAAACCCATAGGGATTGGTAGCAGATGATTGAAGGGAAACTGTTTAAGAATCTTAATAAGTACAAGTATACCGTTGGAGTAAAACGAGTGAGGGAGTGGCTGATGAGAGCTAAGTCTGAATTTCCAATTGACATTGTGATTAATGGAGATCAGGTGGATATTATGGTTGCAATGTCGGATTGGTTTATGGATTACTTTGGAGAAGAATAGGATGAAAGTGAACGAGATTTTCAAAAGCCTTCAGGGAGAAGGACTATATTCCGGATCACCAGCTGTGTTCGTGAGACTAGCTGGGTGTAATCTTGCCTGTGAGTGGTGTGATACGAAGTATGCACTACAGGGGGAGTTTAGGAAGCTCTGCTACAAGGAAGTCATCTCTGAGGTGAGTATGACTGCTAGTCCTCCGACGATAGTGTGCTTCACTGGTGGAGAGCCAATGGTGGATGGGAGCAGGGAGTTCAGGAAGATAATAGACTACCTGAAGATACGTGGCTATCAGATTCATATAGAGACTAATGGAACCATTCGACCTGGCAAGAGGAAGATTCCGTATGTTGACTTTTGGAGTGTGTCACCTAAGTTACATTGTGACTTTGACAAAATTTATCCACCAGGCAAGACTTCATACCTTGAAGCTGTCAGATCAATCTGCATGTTAGAGGCGGAGAAACAACTCAAGTTCGTGATTGCAAGAGAAGAGGAGGTCCCCTTAATAACTAAATTAATAATTGACATGAGCCTACCAGATGAGGTAGTTAAAGAGCTGCCAATTGTCATACAGCCTGAGAGGTTTTCATTTGCCTTGAATCCTTGGGCACTGAACAACCAGCATAGGTTAGATTATTTGGATAAGATGCAAGATATGATTCCATGGTGTGAGAAGCATCTTGGAGGTCTAAATTGGAGAATACTCCCACAGCTACATTATCTGCTGTGGAGAGGAGAGAGAGGAGTGTAAATATGAAACCAGAAGAGAGAACAGAAGGTAATTGTGGAATATGCGATCATCCAAGGATGCAACTATCCAATGGAATCTGGGTGTGTGAGATGTTCTACGGGAGTCCTATGCATATGTGTGACCCGATACAATGGGAACGATCGGATACTGGAGAGCCCAGAACATTTCATGGAGTTGCATCTGCGAGAGAGTATCTTGAATCCTATGCAGGATGTTCCCTAGAACAGTACCTAAAAGAAGTTAGACAGCATTTAGAGAGTTGATTAAAAAAACATGAAAGTTATGATACCAGGAGTCGACGGTTACCTCGGCTGGCCATTGGCGCTGCATTTGCTAGCACAAGGTCATGAGGTAATTGGCATCGACAACCTGAGTAGACGAAGAAGAGTCAGAGAAGTCGGTAGTCAGAGTGCGACACCGATATATTCACCATTTGAAAGGTTCATGGCACTACACGAAGAGTTCCCAGAATTCTCGTGGCGTATAATGGATTTGAGAGATTACACGGAGGTTGATTATGTTTTTGAAAAACATCAACCAGATGCAATAGTTCATCTAGGTGAAATCCCAAGTGCTCCGTACAGTATGATTGATGTCGAGCACTGTAATGAGACACAGATGAATAATATTGTTTCCACTAACAACATCCTGTTCGCCATGCGTGACCATGTTCCAGAAGCCCATCTAGTCAAGCTAGGTACCATGGGGGAGTATGGGACACCAGATGTCGATATCCCTGAAGGGATGTTTGAGGTTACATACCGTGGGAAAACTACTGTCATGCCTTTCCCAAGACAGCCAGGGAGTTACTATCATCTGTCGAAAGTCCATGACACACATAATATTATATTCGCCTGTAAGACCTGGGGGCTACGCTCCACAGATATCATGCAGGGAGTGGTCCATGGACTGTCAACACCGGATATGATGAGACACTGTGATTGCCTAGAGAAGACATTGGATCCTAGGTTGATCACGCGCTTTGACTTCGACGAGATCTGGGGAACTGCGTTGAATCGCTTCTGTGCACAGGCAGTCATAGGACATGAGTTAACACTATACGGATCTGGACAGCAGACCAGAGGTTATCTTGCACTGAGAGACAGTATGCAATGTCTGACATTAACACTAGAGAACCCACCGAAGGAAGGGGAATACAGAACATTCAATCAATTTGAAGAATGCTACTCTGTCAATGAGTTAGCTCAACATGTAGTTGACGTGTCTGCAGAATTTGATATACAGGCAAACATCTGGAACATCGACAATCCTCGGGTGGAATCTGAAGATCATTACTACAACCCCGATATGTATCATCTACCAAACTTAGGATTCAGACCTACAATGACACTTGACGATGAGTTGAGAATTACAATTCCTGAGTTGATGAAGCATAGGGCAAGGATTGAAGCAAAGAGAGATAAGATAAAACCTACAGTGAATTGGAGGAGGTGAAATCAATTGAGTAATCCAAGCTACGTAATAGGAAACCCACATGAACAGGTGTTGGCCAATAAGCAAGAAATCATGCATCTATTCACCGGTATCATGCATCTAGCAGGCATAAATCCTGATACTCCAGACACCAAGAGAACTCCCGAACGTTTCTGGGAAACCCTCAGATACGCTACTCAGGGATACTCCAAGGAGGTAACACTCAGTAGAGTATATAATGATACTGCCAATCCAGAATTCCCAGTGTTGAGAATCTCACCAGGGATTCCATTCGTATCATTCTGTGAGCATCATTGGGCGCCATTCATGGGTACAGTAGACATAGCATACATCCCACAGGGTAAGGTCACTGGTATGTCTAAGCTCCCGCAGGTAGTAGAGAAATACGCCAATCGATTCCAGAACCAGGAGCGCATGACAGAACAGATCGCAGAAGAGATCTGGACAGTTGTGGAACCCATGGGAGTAATGGTAGTCAGCAGAGGAATTCATACGTGTGAAAGAATCGAAGGCTATCATCGCAATAAGCCATATATATGTTCATCAGTCCGTGGGGTGTTCACTAAGGAAGTCAATCCAAGGACTGAGTTCCTGGGACTGTTAAATTCCACAGATTTAAATATCTTTTAACCCTTATTCATGGTGATAACTTATGGCACAATATACCAGAGAAGAATTAGATGTCATAGTGAAGAATTACGGTATTGTCCCTATACGAGAATGGGCAAACCAGCTACCTAGGAGGACATGGAGGTCTATACAGGCTAAGGCCTCAAGGATGGGACTTACAAGTGAGATAAGAGGCCCAGCGCCGAGATTCAAAAGACCTCCAGATATAACTGGTGAGACTCTAGATCAGGTCTGGGAGTCAGCATTCGCCCATCAGAAATCTGCGAAGGCTCTCAGTACACGGCAGGATGAGGTTAATGTCTACATAGATGTAGATCATCCAATAGCTCTTGCATTTATAGCAGACCTACACATCGGAGCTGTTACAGTGTCACTTGACCATGTAAGAGATCGCTTCCGGAGGATGTCAGAGGTTGACTGGTTATATGCTGTGAGTGCTGGAGATACGATTGATAATTATCTTCCTCAGAGACATCCACAGGGGATGTTTTCAACACTGTTTCCTCCTGAGTTACAGAAGGAGCTGGTGATGAATATCTATCAGATGCTATATGGTAGATGGGTAGCGTTGCTTCAAGGCTGTCATGAAGAGTTCAGTCATATGACTGATGATTTTGACTTCACAAAGTATGCTGCACGTCAGCTGAATTGTCCGAACATGGGGTTCGGTGGGTTACTCAAGTTGCATGTTGGAGATCAGGAGTATAAGATTGCCATCAGACATAAGTATAGGTATAGTAGTACACTGAATCCTACACATACATGTAAGCGCCTTGTCCAGATGGAGTATCCTGAAGCGGATATAGCTTGTGTCGCCCATCATCATAGAGCTGCTGTGCTTCAACTCTCACATAGGGATAAGGATAGAGTGTATATTCGACCTGGAAGTATGAAGGGACCAGATAGATATGCAAGGGGGTTGGGATTTACAGATAGTGGAGATCAAATCCCTGTAGTGATACTTTCACATGATAAGAGACAGATGTTGCCGTTCTTTAGTTTAGATCAGGCTATAGATGTAATCAAGGCCATGGAGGTGAATGGATGATATGAGAAAGAAAAACTTTACGAATGGGTGGATAAAGAAACGCATTGGAGCGTTACCGTCACCGTTTGATCCGAGGAATCTTAGGTATATGAAACTCCCGACGATTGAAGAGACACATGAGACTCCTGATGAGTTTATGGGACTTGAGGAGTTCTCACCGACGAACTTCAAGAGGAGCCAAGGCAATGTGGGAACATGTGTTGGCTGGGACTGGAATTACTGCTGGGAGACAGAGTATGAGTTATTGTCTCTCTTCAATGCAGCTGAGAGATCACGGCTGATGAGAAGCGAGCCTGTTGGCTATGTGAGAAAAGATTACTCCTCAGGATGGGCGTATCAAGAGAGCAGGAAGCTTTCTAGACCGCCAGTACCAGATAATGTTGAGGGTTCAACGAATTTTGGAGCTGTTAGGGCGGCGAAGCAGATTGGAATTGTTTCAGAAGCTACAGTGCCAACAGATATTACTGCGCCATTTAACTTCTTTGAAGAGACAGATGATATGTATGGAGAGGCGGCTCTGAATAGAGTTGCAAGCTATCACAACATATCAAATAATCCTGAGAGTATTAAGGCAGCTATATACGGACTCCTTCATGAGATGCCTTATGATATGGCAGATGGCACTCAGGGTAAGGCACCGGTGTTGTCTGCATTCCCAGTGTATGCTAACTTCAAGGATTCATATGATGATGGGATTGTACCGATGCCAAGTGGACGCTTACTTGGTGGACATTCATCACCGATCTTTGGCTGGAAGATTATTGATGGTACTCCGTATTGGATTAACTTTGGCTCCTGGGGGACTGGCATTGCAGATGAAGGAATCTTCTACATACCCTTTGACTACCCATTCTACGCCAACGACTGGTGGTTGCTGAAGATAGCAACCACGGCCGAACCACCGGAGCCAGTGTGTATATATGAGACTCCAGGGACTTGGACGGAGCTATTGAATATATTTGCGTCAGGTGAGGATAAGTATTATCATGGAGTGGAGGTGAATTAATGGGAGCGATACAAAGCTATTTTGCCGAACAACCTGATGGTGAAAGGAGATCCAAACTTACAGCAATATCTGCTAAGGATGCCTTTGATGCGATGATGGAAGGAGCGGCACTGATGTTGGACTTCATAGGGGTGCCGATAGAGTATACATTCATAACCAAGTCAGGGAATAAGGTACACGTCCTTATGGATAGTCCATAGACTTTGAGAGATTTCTCAAATTTTTTTTTAATTTTTTTTACCCATAGTCATAGTCGTAGTATTATTAAACAGGATGACCTTTACCTGACATTTACCTTCGCAGCTCCGGCAGCGACACGAAGACAACGGGGGACACGAGGGGTACGGAGGTTTAATGCCCTTTGCAATAAGCATATCTCTTCCACATTGGATTCCCCAGGTAATCAGTTGTCTCCTCCACATCAATCCTCCATCCACTTGGAAGATCCTCTGGATCAAAGTCGAATACTTCCTTGCCGCATCTCCTGCATACCAGATGATGTACAAACAAATCATCCCTAGTCCTAATCGACCATCCTGTTATCGGAGACAACTCAAAACTAATATTACCCGGCTGGAACTTATTACACTTCGCACACTTAAAAAACGGAGGAATGGCACTGCATGATACTGTACTAGTTTTCTTAAACTCAGTATGACCACACTGCATACACTCTAAGGGACCTAGCATTTACTCACCTAGCTTCTCTATGTCCTCTTCCAGGCTCTGTAAATAATGCCTCGCATTATCAAACGCAGGCGGTCTATAGTTCATCTGGTTCTTTAGCTTCCTAAGCAAATGCCTCATAACTATTATACTATCATTCAGAGCTAAGGTACACTCCATAATCCTCTGAGTCCCTAGTATATAGTACCCCATCTTCTTTGACTTCCCAATCGATCTATGCCAATTGGACATCAATATCAAGTAGTCCTTTGCAACTTCCCTGTAGAAGTTAGTCAATGGCTGTTCCATTGCAATAACAAAGAATATCTCACTAACACTGATTATCTTCTTCTTATACTCATCAGGCACCAAGACAGTAGCTTCGGTTTCCATATCAGCAAGCATTCCTAACTGTGACTTCATTAATACAAAAGCTTCCTTAATCATCCCAGCTCCCTTATTGCCAAATGTGTTCTTAAGATCCTTCTCTTTCCTAAGCTTCTCCTCCAGCGGCTCCAGCTTCTTGAAGAACTTCTGTGCTGAATTCATTTCACTCATACTTTCACCTCCTTGAGTACTTTCTCTAATTCCCTAAATGCCAACCGTTTCCTAGAATTAATCGTGTCAAGCATTTGATCATAAATCCCCAGGTCCTTAAATACCCTAATAAAGGTTGCCATCTTCGCAAAGAACATTCTACACACCGTTGGTATTGGTGTAAACAAATCACCAGTAACCTCTAACTGTGATCCTAAACACCCTGAAGGACACAACTGATTAATAATACATGTCTCACAGTAAGGGAGTGAAGTAGTCTTCAAGCTAGTGATACCAATCCACAATTCAGGATTGTATACATCTATACCAGCAATCTTACCCTCTTCTACTTTAAACTTTCCATATATCAAATGCGGATAGCACGTCCTATGACAAGGTACAATTGACAAGTCACCCGACCTAACAACGACAGTTCCTTGAATCGAGCATCCTATCCCTCTGCCAATTGTTGACAATGGACCATGTAGGATATTAAATCCCTTTCGTGCAAAGACAAACTCCTTGAACTTCTGGAAATCACATCCACATTTCTCCCAAGACCATCTTATAAGGAACTCAATGAAGTCACAGTAGTCTCTAACCTGTTGAACACTCCATTCAACATTGCGAACCTCAAGTAAATATAAATTCGTCCAGTTGATTCCAAACTCTGCATATTTCTCTTGGAACCATAGAAAATTATCCTTCCAGTTCTCAATACCATCCGAATATACCATGGGATGAAACCCACAGCTCCACTTCTTTGCAAATGCAAAGCATCTGTCATAATAGGCATCATCTCTTGGATCTTTCTTATCATTATACTCCCAGGTCCAAACTCCCTCAGATGAAACATTATAACCTTCAATCATTCCTCTAAATGGTCTATTTGCCTCCTGAAATTTTCCATCAAAGCTTGCACTGAGTAAAATCTGTGGTCCGCATTCACGGGATCTCACCAGAAGCTCCTCTACTCTCTTTGTCTGAGGCTCACTAAGAAGAAAGGTAAAGTTAGTCGGTATAACCAAAGGACCATTGTTCCCTTTCAGTTTATCTAAAATTACATCCACCGTTCTGAATCCAATATCCTGTGAGAACGTCTCACCTGAGAAGATCTCAATCTTAGGATCAAAGTCATTTGCTTTCAACCAGTCAAGAAGTATTCCAACATTCTTAAGAATACGCTCCTCTTCCTGATACTCAACAGGATACAGTTGATCCCCAAATTTATGCACATAACAATACTTACACCCAAGGTTACACTTATAATTCAGCATAATCTCAAGTGACCGAAAGTTCACAAATTTCTCGTTCCTAGGTTCCCTAAAGCCCCTAAGGAAGGTCCGGCTTAGGAATGACGCAATTAGTGCATCATTCTCTTCCTGAAATGTCATTTCTTATTTAACTCCCATACTATTGGCAATGAATTCAAGATCTCCTTGAACGCCCCATTACCAAACATCCTCAGCAATGATATAGTCTGTAAATGAATACTACCAGTGTTCAACAAATTCTCCATAGGACATGATAGACAACTGTTAATAAACAGTGCAAACAACTCCATGAGTTCTTCAGACTCAATGTTATCAACCTGACCTGCTAAAGCTAGCTCTGTCATCATAGCTTTGATATAACTCAAATGGAACCCCCAGAAGTCATGATACCCTCTCATAACATAATTAAACCTCCGGAGGTCGCTTGGATCAACAATATAACTCCTCCTGATATGGTCAATCGTTCCTCTCTTAAACAATGACACATCCCAGTTATCTATATCAGTCGCCAAAATAGACTCAATGTACTCTTCGTCATTATAATAAAACGTCCTATGGCATATATGCACCTGCTTACCAATGCCCAGATTACTATCTCCACCACTGCATGAGAAGACATGACGCTTTGCGAGTTCACTATTATACTTAAACATTCGATTCATTCTGCCAGTATAGGCAGTGAACTTGTTTCTCTTATGAAACTCTCTCAAGTACTGTGCAAATGTCTTCCCGTCAGCAGTAGTATACTTCCCTGGCATCATCAATGTTGGATAGTAAGCATTCCTTAAGGTAACCTTTGGATTCTTACTCTCCTTCCTGAATCGTACAAACAAATCATTAAAATACTCAATATACTCATCAAACCGTGCAGGCTCCTCAACGAGTCTTCGAACCGTCTCGTCTGAATGCGTTGCTTTCCAAGTGAAGGCAACATTCACAGAGCCAAGGTTAATACTATTCAATCCATCAATCAACTCAAAGAAGTGCTTCGGGATTACCTCTGCAGCTCCATCGACTCGGCTAACATCAGTTATAAACGCAGGACCATCAAGCGATATCTGCACTTTGAACTCTAACTCTCTACCAGGAGGAAGATGCTTGACAAGTGCCTTTGCAAAATCTATAACCCTCCCAGGAAAAACCATTAACGAAGTTGAAAAGCCTATATGCTTTAGATTCTCAAATCGCCTAAAGATCTCAGGTAGGTGTCTCTCAATCAATGGTAATGTAAGTAAGGGCTCGGTCCCCCAGAACCCCATGAATCCAAGATCTTCTCCATACACAGTCTCGAGCCGATCTATGAATGCCCCTGACTTGAGATCCTCTATTATCTCTTCATGAATCTTACCCATAGCACCAGATTTTGGTATATAACAATACTTACACTTAAGCGGGCAAGTTCCAGAAGTCATCACTTCGCCTGATCTTAATACTCCCATTTTAATCCTCTGCTACATCGCTATCATGGGGGCTCTTATCATCAGCTAATTCAGCCTCAACAGCGCCGGGATAGTTCCACATCATATACCCAGGATTCTCCCCTATGTCCTCACTAACATTCTCCCCAACATTCTCTCCTATATCCGCTCCAATGTTCTCCATAGAGTCCTCTCCCACCCAAGCACCAATATCAGCTCCAACATTCTCCCCAACATCCTCACCAGTATCTGCTCCGATATTAGCACCGAAATTCTGACCAACATCCTCTCCAAAATTCTCTCCAGTGTTCGCTCCTACATGTTCACCAGTATCTGCTCCAACATTCTCCCCAACATCCTCACCAGTATCTGCTCCGTCATCATCTCCAGTCTGAACTCCGCTGTTATGAGTCAAACACATATTATTACTAATCCAGTCTGCATTATTCCTAATCTCCTGGATGTCAACAGAATCTATTGATGCGCCAATAGAAATATCTTGTGCCCAAATAAATACCATACTATCACCTAATGATCATTTACATTCACTGTGAAAAAGTGGCCAGTGCATCCTATGTCGAAGGTCAATTCAACAACCCTATCAGAAACATCGTTAGGTCCCCAGTTAGAGTCCTGATCTCCACTGTACGCACCAATATCATCAATCAAGCATAATCCAGTGTCATGCCCACCATCATCTCCGACTTCAGCGTCATAATCTGCACCGATAAAGGCGCCACTATTAGCACCAACATCCTCCCCAGAATTCTCTCCAACATTAGCTCCAGTATCAGCTCCAACATCCTCACCAGTATCTGCTCCGATATTAGCACCAAGATTATCTCCACTGTCTTCACCAGTATCCTCTCCAACATTAGCACCGATATTAGCACCAACATCTTCACCAGTATCAGCACCAACATTCTCTCCAGTATCCTCTCCAACATTAGCACCAACATTCTTACCACTATCCTCAGCATTACAGTGTGCACCATTATCAACACCACAGTGATCGTCGTCAAGGAAATCTAGCTTATCTCTGGCCTCCTGGAGTTCTGACACTGGATGAGCTCCTGGGGTTTGATAAATAGAATCCTCTACTGCAATATCCCAGACAACTGGACAGGGAGCCGCCATATCAAACCCAGCACCGCCACAGTTGGGAAACCTCACATTCCCAGGCCAGTTCTTCCCCAGATCAGTATACAATGAAGCAATATTATCCTTTGTCTCATTCCTATCTGCAGCATCAACAGCTGCTCCTACACTGATATCAGTTACCCAGACGAAGCCCATTCAACCACCTGACTAATCTTTTCCACACAGGACATCTATCATGAACTGGTACACAGACAATCTCAGTGAGACCACTATCATGGAATCTAAAATCCTTCACTGTATACTTCACAGCATCATGTTTTTCAAACGCTATCCCACACGTCTCACAATGAGTATCAGACATATGAACATCTGCATAATGCACTGTCCCCCAGATATCACCAAACTTAATAGCAGCTGTACCCAGATCAACACCACCATCAGTCAGTGGAGCTATATAATCCCAACCATCAGCAAATATAACTCTATTATTAGCTCCATCAAGATACATGGCAACGCCCTGGGATTGAAGACCCACTAACTGAGCATCAGCACCAGAGTCTCTGAATAACGCCATGTCTTGATTCCCAGCACCAAGACCAAGATCTCTTATAGTAGCATCAAAATACCCCACTATACCATTCCCTGGGTACGTTCTCAGTCCAAACATACCAGTTCCATAAACCCAAATCTTCCCTGTTACAGGATCCAGCCAGAATGTCCTCACAGGACCAGCAGCAAAACCATAAATCCCGGCAGCAAAGTTCCCTCCAATAGCATCTCCAATTGCTGTCGGCGCATTTACAACTCGCGAGTCATCACCGAGAATCCGAATCCCATCATTCCCTGCAACCTCTCCAACATTTGCCTGGGTGGCAATATCCTTTCCATAAATAGACCCAGCAGTTATAACCCTATTATCCACAGCCTGATCGCCAAGCTCATCGACAATAATCGTCCTGCCCCCGGACTTATATGTCTTAATGCTAAGGCTCTGTATTACATCCGGTGACACTCTAATCCTCGCAAGTATACCATTACCAACATCAGTGGCAGTCTGATAATTCGTAGTAATATTCATAGTATTATCCCCAATGATAAAGTAGAAATAATACACTGTATCATCAACCAGTGGAGCACCAAAGATAGTCTTACTATCCCCAGCTAGAATCTCCTGATCTGTTCCATCAGCAAAGTGAACATTACCTGCATTCGGCCAAGGAGACCCCCAACGGCAACAGTTATGCTCATCTCCTGCACCAGGAGGGTTAAATGGATAAAACGTCAGGTCAGTATTCCACGGTTGTACACTCGCCGGGATATTAGTAATAGCAATAACATATATCCCTAGGTCCTCAAGGTCCCTCATTTCATCGACTACACGGTCAATACTCAACTCTGACTTATCAACTTCAAGGGCTACCAGACCAATACCCTTAACAACCTTCCACACTCTATAATCTCCAGCAAGGGCGTACGATGCATTATTAATCGTTACCTCATCACCGGGATGGATATCATATGCATCAGTAATAGGCACATTAATGCTTGCCCCACTAGATTCCTTATTCAACTGATTATAATAATCCTCAGCAAGAGCTAGCAGTGTTGCAACATCACTTGCCTTCTTCTCTCGGAAAACTGCCTTATCAGTCCCGGGTCCAAAGCTAGCTTCAATTCTATTCCCAGCAGCATCAACTCCAATCACCATGACCAAGTCTCTCTGTTTTGCACGATCAATCCCTCGTCGAGAGACAGAAATAGTTGTCATAGGAACTGCTGCAGCTCCACGGGTCTTTATAATATTAAACGTAGTCCCCAGAGTGGTATAATAATCACCAATACACGCTCTGGCCACATATATAGCAGCATCGAAGCAGTTCGCCTCATCAAACCTCACACTGATCTCAGGAGGATTACCCCCAGGAAACCCAGCGGATATAAACCCCGCAAGTACTCCTGCAGAAGCACAAATCGCTCCGAGTATAGCATGAGCACCAACAGCAGTATAACTACCTGTATGAGTCTTCTTTTGCATTGCTTCAAAAAGCTTATTATACCCAATGCATATAAGAAGGCCTGGAGTATAATCCCCACCAGTACAAACGCCCTCATAGATGGATGTTGCGTCCCAGAGTATTTGAAAGTCAACATTAACAGCTATGTACGCTCGATTAGTAACAGTATTGGGTATTGTAAATCTGACATCTTCATAACCATTCAGCTCTTCCATAATCGAGATAATAACAGCACCACTTAGAGTTACTTCATAAACTCCATCATCATCGACGTCAAATTTAAACACCCAGACCAAAAGATCCTACCTCCTAGAAGATTGTGTGAATACCACCTTGCATGAATGTTAACCTATACCACAGCGCAGAAGCAACACCCTTACGTGCGTCAAAATAAACATCCTGGAGGATCCAAGCTCCTTGATACATCACTGGTGTCGTCCCATCAATAGTCACTTCTTGATGCACGAAGCTCTCTAATCCATTTCCAGCAGGAGCTAAATAATCAGCGTACAGCTGATCATTATCCTTCCCATCCTCAGCCAATATCCCATTCCACACCATTATCTTTGCCTTACTACCAAAGCTCAATATCAGAGCCTCCCCAGGGAGCCCAATCTCCTTGAGGAAAGCTGGTCCTCTCTTCGTCACTTTCTCAGGAAGACATGTATCAGGTAAGCTCACTGTATTTCCGCCGTAAGATATATCCCATGTCATCTTCTACCTTCTCCCCCATCTAGGATACGCCCTTCTCCTCAGTGCGTCACTAATTCCCCTCTCAGCAGCATCTGTAATCTGCAAGAGGTCTATATTACTAGAGATAGTCGCACCAGCCAGAGAAATCTCAGGGTATATTGAAACATACTGTGGGCCGCTACTCACGCCACCACCACCAGCACCCCCGCGTATTCCTCCCATCTGTTTATTTAGATCTTCCATTGACTTAATCGCAGGAGTTAAATCCCTTGCAATATCCTTCCCTATACTATGACCAAAGACATTATCCGCCCATCTACCCATGCCTTGGAATCCCTTAACAACATCAGACATAGTGGCAATAAGTATAGCAAACACGTCAATCGCCCATGATACAGCATCTATTACCATTTTAAGTATATCTACTATCGGAGTCGTTGCCCACTTAAATGCTTTCCAGACAGTAATATTAGACCCAAGGGCATCTCCCAACATACCAAAAGCATCGTTCAAGTTCTTCATTGCCGGACCAATACTCTTATCCCAGAACTCCTTCAACTCCTTCCAGTGTGCTATGGCAACAAGTACAACGGCTCCTATTGCAAGAAAAGCACCCAAAAGTACCGCAATAGTAGTTCCCAGTGCAGCTGCAATAGGAGCAAGGAAGAACATTATGCTACCAAAAGCTATCATGGCAGTAGTTGCCAGTGTAAGCACACCAAGCAATGCTACAAACCCCTCAGGACCTATTGTATTCTTTACTCCTTCCCATAGATCACGGAGCTTATTCGTTATCCCTAAAACCGCACTACCCAGAGGTCCTGATATATCACTAGCTACATCCATCATAAAGATTTTCATAGCACCAAACGATGTATTCAATCTCATAGCCTTCTCAGCAAACTCAGCAAAGTAATCCGCTCCCTTATTAGCTGCCTCCCCTAGGTCAATAGCAAAATACTCCGCCAATGCCATAGTCACAGCGGCTTCTTCAATCGAGGCCTGCCACTTCGACATTACTTTTATAGTATCCTGGAGGGGTTTTAGAATCCACTTCTGTAAAATCCTGCCCATAGAGAACAACCTATACCCTAGCCAACTATACCTCATGCCCTCTTTCTTCATGTTCTTGTCTTTCTTCTTCCTACCACTGCCTTCCTTCTCTCCTAGTTTAATCTCTCTCTCTACTTGTTTACTCATTTCTTTACTTAGATCATGGACCTTCAGGCCTGCAGAGACATTAGAGAACAAGGCAGCTGTATCTTTATCAATAACACCCTTGCCTTTTACCATTGCTTTGGCAACTTTGTTCAAGCCTATTTCTAGATCACGCTGATTCTGTATACCTTCATATAGAGCCTTCGCACGCTTCTGCCAAGCTTCAGTTGTATCAACCTTACGGGTTGCTATAAATGCTTTCCTCAGTGCCTCTGCTTGTTCCTTCTGTGTAGTAGTAGATGCTGATACTCCCTTTTCCATCTTTGCAAATTCTCTCAACATAGTAGTAGAGTAATCTACAATCCAGCCTGTAAGCTTCTCAGGTTCTACTCCAAAGTCCTTAGCCAGGCCGTCAATTACTTTCTTCATCTCACCTGCTGTTGCACCACTGTCCTCAAATGTCTTTGCCATGGTATTTATAGCCAGTGTGGTCTTAGCTACCGCTTTGCTTATGCCTCCATGTGCCTTCATGCTATCCGTTATTATAGCAAGGTTCTTCTTAGAATCAGTTCCAACATCAATAAAGGCACTCATTATATCGGCCCTAGCCATCTGCATCTTGCCCGCTATACCACCGGCAATCTCATCTAGCTTCTTCAGTTTGTCAAGTGTGCCTTTTGCAATCTTCTTGTCTCCCTGAGTAACCCATTTGATAAAAATGGTAACAATCTTATCTCTCTGACTCATCTAATCCCCAACTGCCTTCTCTTATACTTAATCTTGTCCTTCGTTGACATTCCCATGCCTGGTACTTTTATCTCCGACGCAATTGCAATATCCCACAGAAGCCTTTCTAATGGAGAGTCCCAGATGCCTAACAGGTCACACGGACGAGTGCTAGTCATCTCACTGAGGGCCGCAATCTGCTCACCCATTCTACTCTTTGCGAAAGGATTCTCTCCCTTCTACACTCTCCTTATCCAGTCCACTAAAGTCTGTAATTTCTTCTAGCAACGCAAGGAAATCATCCATATCTAAATCATCCAAAGACAACTCATCTTCTCCGGCATCTCCAATGACAATCTTCGGCTTTACAACACACACTGGAATAACCAACTCCAATATCCCCTGTAGTCCTTCCTGAATTTTCCTCTCAGTCTCCTCTTCGTTATCAACTGAGCTAACACCAATGAGTTCAAACATCTTTGTAAATGTCAGCGGTGACATCTTCCTAATCTCAAACACAAATCCACTGGGTAACTCAACCTTCTTCCTTTGCTTTGCTACATATTCCTTTACTGTTGTTACTTCCAATCCCTCTCACCTCCCTCTATCCGTAAATCTTCCTCCCTGTCGGGTATACCATTTCTTCTACATATCTCTCTAAAAAATCATCCATCTCATCCATCAATCTCTCATAAGTCCTAGCAACAAATGGATTCGCTGGAGTTCCTCTGTGAGTACCATGTCTCACTCTTCCACCAACATAACCTGCTTGAGGCCTATGTGGTCTAATAGCTCCAATAAACGCACCTTCACTGGGGTTCGTTCCATCCTCAACAAAGTTTGCATACCAAATATCCGGCCAGACAGTAATACTATCATCCTCAATAACGGTCCGTATAGACTCTCCAAGCCTCTTTGATCTGCCCACTGGAGCTTCCTCTTCCATGGTATCAGCTATGAACCAAGCAACCCATTGGATAGCCTGATCAGTAATACCATCCATCGCTTCAGTTACGCCATATAGCCAATCAGCTACATCGGCAGTATCTATCTCGATGACAACGGGCATCTCTTACACAGCACTTATATCTGTTCCATTGACCACTTCTACGCCTATCATGAACCCTGTCACTGCACCTATAGTTGCCGTCGGATTAAACACTGCATTCCAGGTAACTCCTTCAACAGTACGAGTTCTAAGGTCAAAGTTGGCCTCAGCAGTATCAAGGTAAACACTAGGGCACTCAACTACCAGCTTGTAATTGCCAAAGGCAGCCGCCTGTCCAGTAGCCAAGCCCGTCATCGTCAACGTTAGTCCATTTGCAACTATTGTAGTACTTGGAGCTGTTCCTGCAGCAGTACCAGCATAGAACCATTTGTACATATCCCAGTTTTCAAAGGATATGTCCATCTCTCCACTAACAGTGAGTCCTTGTGTGCGAATTCCAGGTAGGAATCTACTCCCAAGAACTGTAGCTTCTGTATCAATGTCATTCTCGATAGTCACCCTGAAAGCCTCAACGTTCGCAAGAGGATCTTCCTCTTCTGCACCGTAGGTACCAAACTTCACTGCTCCTTCGTAGAATATCAACGGACGTACCGTTGAAAATGCTGGTGCCGCAGTCGTTGCAGCACTAAGAAGATCCTGCTGGAAAGCAACGCTCCATGACGCAGTTAATGCCTCTCTTGCAATAGCCTCCAGTGTAATCGCAGGAGACATTCCACCTATGCATCTTCTAGCCTGATAAACACCAGTCTGTTGAACTGCAGGTGCAATCTCCATCTTGAAGTCCGGCAGAGTTTGGCTGGGCGTTAGTAAATGTCTGTAAATGCTAGCAGAGTTAGTCATCTCATTAGATCCAAGGGTAAAATACAGTGCGGTTCCAATGTCATCAACATTCCCCACCATCTCAATATCTCCACCCAGAGTATAAGGACCAGGAACTCTCAGTCTCCTTTCCCTATATCCAGCAGTCTCAATATCAATCATTCCATGGTCAGGAACGACTGACTCGGAGATTATATCCATATACTGAGTTGGTGCGCTCCATGCTTCAGCATAAGCTCCTTCTGATCGTACCCCTATGTACCTTACTCCCATTACTCCTTCTCCTCCTTAGGTTTAGCTCCCATGTGTCTTGCTTCCTTGAACATCGGATTAGCTAATAGATCCTTGGCAATCTCATCAGATACCTCGAAAGCCTCAAGTCTCTTAACAGTACCGACTCCTCTCATCTCAATTTCTCCCTGTGGTCCATTATACACTATCTTCATTCCATCACCTCTTTTATCTCTCAATCATTCCCTATTGTGGTAATACATATCTCTCAAATCTGAGAATATATGCCGCCTCATGCCTCGTCCTAACCCTGGGTCTTCGAACATCAGGGTCAATCTCATCAATCTCTGATGTATCAGCCAAAAATCCAAATTGCCTATCACCCTCAATCATCTTCCCCACATAACCCATCATTGTAGCTGCCTCATCATGTCCACCCTCCGGCGTCTGATCCTGTGCAATCGCACAAACCCGAAACCTCATTGGATACTGCGAAGAATTCGCAGTAGTGACAGTTGTTCTAACTATTACCGGCCAGAAGATACAACACGGAAACTCTTTCGCTGTTGCCTTCTTCCCAAAGTAAACTCTCTTAAATACCAAATCCCCATCATCATCAATAAGCTCTTCCAACTGATCCCTCAACCTATTCTTGATCGCTAAATACGAATCAATCCAATAGGTACTCACATCACTCACCCCGTTCCATCAGTGCGTAACTTAAACGATGTAGACGCTCTGTAGTCCCACATGGAATCCGATAATCCTGAAACTGCAAGTGGAATCGAATATATCTCTCCTCTACGGATATATCCCAGACCAAGCTCCTTGAGATCTCTTAGCTGAGTCTCTAAAGCAATCAGATTAGGAGGAATAACCCCTAGGCCTCTGTCCATCTCTTGCATATAAGAAATCACAGTCATATATGAAGCTTGGAGGAGGGTAAAATTATCCAGATCCTCTGTGCTTGCAGTGCTACTCTTTTCCTTACTAGCAATCCAAGTTGCTATGTCAATCTGCTTGACTATTGTCTCATCTCCCACGAAGTCCTCAGGGAGGCCCTTCAGGAAGAATCTCACGTCTTCTACTGTCACAACCATTTCTCTAATACCTCAAGGCGCCTTACTAATGATGAAGGACGAGAGGTTATCTTAACTATGTCTCTCGCCAACTGTAACTCATATACACTATACTTCTCATTTGGATGTTCCAGTCGAGCCTCACAGAACGTGATTATACTCTCAGCAACATCATGCAAGTGATTTAGATGTGGTAAAGTACTCTGTAGAATCTTCAAAGTTCCTCTGATGCTCACTATCTGACTCATATAAAGATTTCTACTAATAAATACGGGAACCGAAAACTCCGGCCAGACTTCCCTCAATTGACTTAGGTAATTATGTCTCCTTGAATAAACAGCAATATATGGCTGTAGCTGTCGAGTACCTAATCGTATCCCAGCTGTTCCATTGAAGTCTAGCACTCCTGCCAGCCATGGTTCAAGCATACAATCGCCGTCTAATACTGATTATCACAACTTAATATATAAACTGATGGGAGGATGCATTACTCCCTAGGCTCTTGACGACGGATTGACTCTCCATGCAACAGTCTTGCAGGGTTCATCGTATCCTGCTTTTGTAAAGACCATCTCTGCATTATAATCTCCAATTACTGTAAAGACTGCAGCATCAGCAGGTACATATACAACGATCGTATCACTTCCTGAGACTACTGCTGTACATGATGCCTCATCGACGATTTTCGTAATGACATCATCGACCAGATGCCAGATGGTTATCTTCACAGTGTATCCATCTGCAGTCGACCGATTGTAGTCTTGTAATCTAAATCGTTTTTCCATACCAAAGGCCATAGTCTTGATTTCAGCTATTTTCCTTCTTTCACCCATTAATTCACCTCCA
>SDBU01002155.1_pt1 | contig 26770 bp, 20 predicted proteins | sample 2277071 | NCBI WGS metagenome assembly SDBU01 (sample SAMN10397929, study PRJNA504765) | marine sediment metagenome | isolation source: marine sediment core GS08_GC12, 126 cmbsf | place: Arctic Ocean: Gakkel Ridge, Loki's castle | collected 2008 | reverse complement strand
GGATGACAATTTCTCGGTTATCTGCCTGCGCCAGGGGACCTTGTCGGGCTACAGCCCCCGCATGCGGTTCGACCTGATCGTCAATACCATGTACAAGACCGCCATGCAGGAAAAGAAAATCACCATCAACAATCCGGCTATCTGGCGGCCGATTCTGGGTATGCGGGACGCCGTCGATGCCTACCTGCGGGCCATCCAGGCCGACGAATCCATTTCCGGGGTGTTCAATTTGGCCTCCAGCAACTTCACGGTGGGGCAGGTGGGCGACCTGGTGTGGGCTCACGTGGCGGAAACGCACGGTATGAAGGTGCAGCTGGACATCCGCAACATTCAGGATTACCGTAACTATAAGGTCTCCAACCAGAAGGCCAAGGATGTCCTGGGGGTCACTTTCAACGACTCGATCGATTCCATCCTGGAGAGCCTGGACGCCCATTTCGGTCCCGATTTCGATTACGATCAGGATGAATTCTATAATATCCGGGTCTTCCATAAAATATTCCCTCAAATCGGCAGCAGCCGGTAGGAAAATCAGCGGCGGCGATGCAGATCAAATCCACACCCCTTCGTGACGTTCAGGTAATCACACCTAAGATATTCGAAGACCAGCGCGGCTTTTTCATCGAGAGTTGGCGCCGGGACGCTTTTCGGGAGGAGTTGGGCCTGGACCTGGATTTTGTCCAGGATAATCATTCGCGCTCGGGGCAGGACGTGGTCCGCGGCCTGCACTTTCAATGGGAACCGGCCATGGGCAAGTTGATGCGAGTGACCCGCGGCCGGGCTTTCCTGGTGGCGGTGGATATTCGCCGGGACTCTCCCACCCTGGGCCAATGGTTCGGCCTGGAGGTCAGCGAGGGAAACAAACTGTTAGTCTGGGCGCCGGCCGGTTTCGCCCGGGGATTCTGTGCCCTGTCCGAAATCACCGATATCCAGTACAAATGCACCGGCAGCTACAATCCCCAGGGTGAGTCGGGCATCCTGTGGAACGATCCGGCCATCGGCATTAAGTGGCCGGTGACCGACCCGATCCTCTCCGATAAGGATCGACAGGCGCAAACCCTGGCCCAATGGCTGAAGCGTCCCGAAGCCTCGAATTTCCCTTACTGACCCCCCGCGTTGGACCGCGAGCAGCTGGGGAAAATCTTCCCCAAAGGCCAACATGGTGTTTGACCCCATTTTTCACGGTGCTAAATTTCAGGGCTGTTAAACTAAGGATGTAAGGGTTACACGCTTCCTAATCACCCTCACCGACTAACCAACTATACCCTTTTTAATACGAGAGACTTAATCATGACTCATATCAATCCGTTTACTATTGCGCAGCAACAGTTCGATGAAGCTGCCGAGCTGCTGGGGTTGGAGCCGGCTATGCGCGAGTTGCTCCGCTGGCCGCAACGCGAGTTCAAGTTCACCCTGCCGGTTAAGATGGATGACGGCCAAGTCCGGGTGTTTCACGCCTACCGCGTGCAATACAATTCCTCCCGTGGTCCCACCAAGGGCGGCCTACGCTGGCATCCGGATGAAACCCTGGATACGGTCCGGGCGTTGGCCGCCTGGATGACCTGGAAGACCGCCGTGGTAAATATCCCCCTGGGCGGCGGCAAAGGCGGGGTTACCTGCAACCCCAAGGAGCTCTCGGACACTGAAAAAGAGCGCCTGGCCCGAGCCTATATAGGCGTAACGGCCCACATCCTGGGGGTGACAAAGGATGTCCCGGCTCCCGATGTGTACACCACACCGCAGATCATGGCCTGGATGATGGATGAGTATGAGAAGATCGTGCGGGAGAGCCATCCCGGTGTGATCACCGGCAAGCCGATCCCGTTGGGCGGCTCTCAGGGCCGTGGTGACGCCACCGCCCGGGGCGGAATATATACCGTCCGGGAAGCCTCCCAGCTACTGGGAATCAAGGTCCAGGGCGGCACCATGGCAGTGAACGGTTTCGGCAACGCCGGGCAGTTCGGCGCTCTATTGGGCGAGGAGCTGCTGGGACTTAAGCTGGTGGCCGCTTCCGATTCCCGGGGCGGGATTTACAACCCCAAGGGATTCTCCGCCCGGGACGTGGTGGACTACAAGCTGAAAACTGGTCGTCTCCAGGACTACCCGGACTCCGAATCCATTTCCAACGAAGATCTTTTGGAGCTGGACGTCACTGTGCTGTTCCCCAGCGCCCTGGAGGGAGTGATCACCGCGGAGAACGCCGACCGCATTAAGGCCAAGATTTTGTGTGAGCTAGCCAACGGGCCCACCACGCCGGAAGCGGACCTGATCATGTGGCAGAACGGGGTGTTCGTGCTGCCTGATTTCCTGGCCAACGCCGGTGGGGTGACCGTATCATATTTCGAGCAGGTGCAGAACAGCTACAACTTCTACTGGGAGCTGAGTGATGTATACCGCCGCCTGGACGCCGCCATGACCCGGGCGTTCCACGATGTCTATGAGCAGTACACCAGCCGCAAGGACATCCATATGCGGCAGGCGGCCTATATGATCTCTATCCTGCGGGTGGCCGAGGCCTGCCGTCTGCGCGGTTGGGTCTAGAGTTTCCCGCCACCGGGAAGGGTAAAAGAAGTTAAGATGGGAACCTCAGGATAGGGCCATGACCCTATCCTGCGGCCGGTTCTATATTTAACTTCGCCAAGAAGTGGTACCATCGAGGGCTCCGCCAGTGACCACCGAGACCAAACCGGCTAATAGCAAGTCCCAAGCCCGCTACAAGGAGATCAAGGCCAAGATCAAGGCCTATCCCCACCTGGCGGAGAAAATCTACCTCCACCTGCTGCTCACCCTGCACGAAAAACAGCACGTCGCCATTGACGATATCTATGCCCAGGCCCGGGAAGAGGCCTCGACCTTCCGCTACGACCAGGACCCGGGCAGTCCCAACGTGGGTCCGGAGCACTGGTCCTCCAACGAGCGGCGGTTGATCCGCCGGTTGACCCTGCAACGGGCCTGCGACTATCTCTCCGACAATGAGATCGACGAACTGATCTTCTCGGTGGTGAAGCTGGATTACATTTACGCCCTGGAGAACATCGCCAACCTGACCGACGTGTCCTTTGGCGTCCTGGCCGACAAGGTGCGGGAGTTCAGCAACATCCCTAACATCAAGCCTTTGCCCAAGGAAGAGGTCATGGGGCTGCGGGTATCGTTGCTGCGCCATTTCATCAGCGATCAGCTGGAGTTCATCCGCATCGCCAAGCACTACATCACGGTGCGCGATATGGCTCCCCTGGTGGACCATACCCTGGGCTCAGCCGCCGGCCACGGCCGGATCGGGGGGAAAGCGGCCGGGATGCTGCTGGGTCATAAGATCCTGCGGACCAAGCTGATCGCGAAGTACCAGGATCGCATCAAGATTCCCGAATCCTATTACCTGCGTACCGACGTTTTTGAGGATTTCCTTTCGATCAACGGCTTGACCAAATACCAGAACCAGAAGTACAAGACCCCCGATGAAATCCACAACGAGTTTCCCGCCCTCCAGGAGGTGTTCCGCAACGGGCAATTCCCCGATTATGTGATAAAACAGTGCCGGGCCATGTTAAAGAGTGTGGGAAAGCACCCGCTGGTGGTGCGCTCCAGCAGCCTGCTGGAGGACAATTTCAAGGCCGCGTTCTCCGGTAAGTATCAGAGTGTGTTTCTGGGAAACCAGGGCAACCTGGATCAGCGGCTGTCCCACCTGCTGACGGCCATCGGTGAGGTGTTCGCCAGCGGCCTGGCCCCGGAACCGTTGCTCTACCGTATCGAGCGCGACCTGCTGGACTATGACGAAAAGGTGGGAATTCTGATCCAGAAAGTGGTGGGTTTCAAATATCGGCATTACTTCCTGCCCAGTTTCGCCGGGGTGGCCCTGTCACGGAACGACTATACCTGGAGTCCGCGTCTCAAGCCTGAAGACGGCCTGGTGCGGCTGGTAACGGGGCTGGGAACCCGGGCCGTGGACCGGGTGGGGGACGACTACCCCCGGCTGGCGGGCCTGTCCGCGCCCACCCTGCGTCCCGAGGTTACCATAGCGGCGCAGAAAAAATACTCCCAGACCATGGTGGACGTGATCGACCTGAAGGCCAACAGCTTCGAGGTGATTCCCATTGACGAATTGCTGGGGGACGAACCGCTGCCCGGCTTCGAGAATATCTTCTCCCTGGATGAGGGCGATTACCTGCAAACGGCCTATACCAACGTCTCACCGGGCAGGTATCACGACGGCGTGGTGACCTTCGATAAACTGCTAAAGGACAGTCCTTTCCCGGCCATGCTCAGGGAGATATTGAAGACCATCGAGGAGGCTTACAAGTGCCCCATCGATATCGAATTCTCACACGACAATAAGCATTTCTACCTGCTGCAGACCAGGCCCATGGCTCAGTGGGCGGTTGAGGAACGGGTGGATATTCCCTCCGAGATCGCCCCGCAGGACCAGCTCTTTAGCACACAGCAGTACGTGCACAGCGGCCGGGTGGACGACATCGATTACGTCATATTCTGTGATCCTCGGGCCTATCGCCGGATGCCCGACGACCACGCCCGGCATCAGCTGGCCCGCATTATAGGAAAACTCAACCAGCAGCTGGCCGACAAGCGCTTTATCTTGATAGGGCCGGGACGCTGGGGCAGCAACAATATCGCCCTGGGGATCCCGGTCCAGTACAGCGAGATCAACAACACCAAGGCCCTGCTCGAGGTGGCCTACCGCGAGGGCAATTACACTCCGGAAGTCTCCTTCGGCACCCATTTTTTCCTGGACCTGGTGGAAGCGGGTATTCACTACCTGCCGCTGTTCCCCGATGAAAGCGGCACCTTTTTCAACCAGGAGCTGTTCGACGCGGCAGACAACACGCTGGGGGCCGTTCTGCCCGCCGCTGTCGAGTTTTCGTCCTACGTGAGCGTGCTCGAAGCGGGGATGTTAAAAGCGGGCCGGCCCTTGCACCTGCGAATGAGCGGGGATAAAAAGCTGGCGGTGGCCTACTTCGGCGCAGCCTCCTGACTTGGCGCCGGAACGTTAGGTGGGCGTCAATCCAGCGCCGGCAGGCCCGAAGCCTTCCGATCCTCCACCCGCACCCGAGTCAAATTGGCCTTCATTACCTTGAGAAAAAGTGGCATGGCCTGGTCGGCGGAGGTAACGCCCCGGCGGTAGAACCGCATCACGCGCAGATAAGGGACAGCGTCGATATTGATAACGGTGGTGGTCAGGGCCAGGCCCCGGCCCGTATCCCGGTAGCTCAACGCCGGCAGGTTTTTATCGTACAAAATGAAAAGATCCTCGGTCACGGGATCGAAATGTGAGGCCCGGCCGGCGGTGTTGGCGGGGATTAGGAAATGGTGTTCAGTGACCACGATACCGGGGGGCATCTCCTCATCGACGATCTCTAACGTGACCTCGGCGGTATCGGCCTGGAATACGATCGGAATCGGCCCCGAGAAAAACTGTACCCGTTCCAGGTCCCCGGGGGATAGTTTCTGCACGTCGGTCACTCCGATGTTCACCAGCTCCTGGGCGCAACCGGCCAGCAGGAAGCCCGCCAGCAGGCACGTCAGGGTCGTGTTTTGGATTCCTTTCCGGTGGTACTGCCGGAGGGAGGGTCGCGAGGTCCGGGATATAGGGTGCACAGGCGCTCCTTTCCATTTATAAGCGGCAGACGCTACTGAAGAGTACAGCCCTGGAAAGGGAAAGTCAAGCCGCCAGTCGGTCGGCTGCGGCCGGTCGCAACCGCATTATTGACCGCCCGTACAATAAACCGTTGACTTATTGACCGACCGGTCAGTAAATTACTGTAGAGCCAGAAGTTGCCATGACACCCCGACCCAAAGACAGCACTCCCGCAAAGACCGAGAAAAACCGCCAGCGTATTCTGGAGTCCGCTGAGGCGACTTTTGCTGCCAAAGGTTTCGACGGGGCCAACATGCGGGAGATCGCCGCCGCCGCCGGTGTGAACAAGTTCATGCTGTACTACCATTTCGAGGATAAAAGAACCCTTTTTGAGCAGGTTCTCAGCGCCATTCTCACGCCCGTCTTCCGCCGGTTAACCGAAGCCATCGAACTAGCGGCTGACCTTGAGGAGGCTATTGCCAACATCTATCAGATGTATGCGGATCTGTTTGCCGCCCGGGGCGAACGGATAAGAGCCTTCATGGCCCGGGAAATTGCCGCCGGGGCACCACGGGTAAAAAAAATATTTAGCATCAAGGGACCGGAATTAGCAGCTCTCTGGAGACTAAAAATTGAGGCCCATGCCCAGCGACCGATAAACCAACAGCAGTTAGGTATGATCGTAATGAGCATCATGACCGGTATTATCTCCACATTTCTTATGGAGCCCCTGATCAGCGCCATGACCGAGAGGTTGGATGTCAGTATTTCTCACCCCGACATGAAGGAGCACGTGGTAAACGATGTGCTGGGTGGCGTAAATCGCTGCCTCGAATTAGATAAATAGATGATAACTCCCGCAATAGAGGACTAAAACATGAAACAAAAATTTATCCGCTGGACTGTCGAGCGTCCTCTCCCGTCAATAGCTGTGTCGGTGTTATTAAGCCTGGTTTTAGCCTCGGGCATCAGGTTTATTCATATCGAAGACGATCTGATGAAGATGCTGCCGAAGGATATTCCCTCCAGGATCATCTGGGATGAGATCGAAGACCAGTTCGGCTCCACCGAGCCGGTCTTTATCAGCGTCGGCAAACCCGGCGAATCCATTTTTACGCCTCAGGCCATGGCCTTGATATGGGACTTGAGCGCCGCCTTTGAGGTGCTACCGGAGGTCGACGAGGTGCGCTCCATTGCAACCATGGATAAGATTTATAGTGCCGACGGCTTCATGGAAGTGGGCCAGCTGATGCCTGACCGCGACTTGACTGCGGAGGAAATAGATGATCTCAAAAAGTACCTGAGCGACAACCCCGATATCAGCCGCATGATGGTCTCCCGGAATGAAGACTTCGCCAACCTGATGATACTGCCCGTCACCGGGACGTCGGATGAGGAGCTGGCCAGGGCCATCGACACTGTGCAGGTCGATCGGGGCGACGGCTATGAATACCACCTTGCCGGCCTGCCATATATCCGCGGGATCATTGGAAAGACTGTGCGCACGGACGTAATCAGTCTCATGCGCATCGGCGTAGTGCTGCTGGCTTTCATATTGCTCTTGAATTTGCGCAGTGTCGCCGGTCTGATCATGACCCTGGCGGTAATTGTGCTCTCTACTTTGTCGATGGTCGGTTTTTTTGGCTGGATGTTCTTCCTGACTCACAGCGATAAGTTTAATTTTTCGCTCCTGAATTCCAATATGCCGATAATCCTGCTCACCATTGCCACGGCTGATGGCGTGCATATCGTCACCCGGTTTTTCCGGGAGATGCGGCAGCGCCGGAATATCAAGGCTTCCGTGACGGCTACCATGGATGTACTGATGCTGCCGGTATTTCTTACCTCCGTGACAACCATGGCCGGTTTTCTCTCCCTTGTAACCTCCCCCCTGGGCCCCATGCTGGGCTACGGTCTGACGGTGACCTTCGGCATCGCCTGGGCCTGGTTTTTATCGGTCACCTTCCTACCCAGCGTCATGAGCCTGAAAAAGTGGAACCTGGCTGGCCGGGCCCTGCGCAGCGCCGGCCTTTTCGAGCAGGCCATCCACCGCATGGGCAAGATCGTATTGCGCCGGCCACGCCTCATTCTGGGCACCGGTCTGGCCATTCTGCTCGTTTCTGTTATGGGCATCGGTATGGTGAAGGTGGAAGTCAACATCATCAAGTTCTTCCACCCCGGGTCACCCATCAGGGCCAGCATGGATTTCCTGGACAGGGAAATGTACGGCTCCTCCAACCTCGTTTTCCGGATCAGCGGTGACATAAAGGAGCCTGAAATCCTCGCCGGCATGCAAAACATCCAGGAGCTGCTGGAGCAGGAAGACGCCGTCGGGAATACCATCTCCATCGCCAATATAGTCGCCAAGCTGCATCGGGTGGTGATGGATGATAATGTCGAGTACGAGGTTATTCCCGAAACCCGCGCCAAGGTTGCCAACCTCCTGACCTTATATAGCATGTCCGGCGATCCCGACGATTTCAGCTCACTGGTGGACTACGATTACGAAACCGCGCTGATCAACGCCAGCATGAAAACCATCTCCACCACTGAAATGGTGGCCCTGGTTGAGCGTCTGGAAAAGGGCCTGGGAGATAACCGCCCGGACCAGATGGAAACAGAGCTGGCCGGCTTCCCGGTCTTCCTGAGGGACTTCACCACCTTGTTGATCGATAGTTCCTTGCGTTCGCTGGCCCTGGCGCTGGTATTCGTAATCATCATATCGTGGATCTTCTTCAAGTCTTTCAAGTATGGACTGCTGGCCGTAATTCCCCTGGCATCGGCGATCATGCTCAATTTCGGATTGATGGGCTGGCTGGGTATCGAACTCAGCCACGTGACTGCCCTGCTCACTTCCATTATCATCGGGGTAGGGGTCGACTTTGCCGTGCACTTCATCGCCCAATACCGTCATTTCCAGGGCCACATGGATATCGATCAGGTGACCCAGGCGGCCATTGATGACGTGGGTTATCCCATCCTGCTGAACGTGGCGGCGGTCACCGTGGGCTTCTCCGCCCTGCTGTGGTCCTCCTTCGTTCCCATGAATTATATGGGCAGCCTGGTGATCATCTCCATGATCTCCGCGGCGGTGGGCACGCTTACAATCCTGGCAACGATCATGCACGTGCTTAGGCGTAGCCTGGTATAGGCACATAATGCAGCGGAAAGGACTTATTATGATGCGAATGATCTTTATACTATTACTGCCACTGATGCTCCTGGGCCAGACGGGTATGGATATTGCGCGCCAGATGGATGAACGCGCCGAACCGGACGATATTGTCAGCGACATGACCATGACGCTCACCAACAAAAAGGGCCAGACCCGCACCCTGAAAGTCCATTCGGTGATGCAGGGCCGGGAGAAGCAGATCATCTGGTTCCTGGCCCCGGCCGACGACCAGGGGGTGGCGTTCCTTAAGATCGAGCACGAAGACCGCGACGACGAGCTGCGCATCTGGCTGCCCGGTTTCGGTAAAATGCGCCGGATCTCCTCCAGTAAAAAGGGTGAGAGTTTCATGGGCTCCGACGTCACCTACGAGGACATGACTTCCCGCGATCTGGATGACTATACCTTCGAGCTGCTGGGCGAGGAGGAGCTGGATGGCGCTTCCGTGTGGGTCCTGCAGAGCAACCCCAAGCCGGAGCTGCGGTCGGCTTACAGCCGGATAGTGTCGTGGGTCCGCCAGGCCGACGCCCTGCCGGTCAAGGAGGAATACTACAACCGGGCAGGGAAGCTGGAAAAAACCCGGGTGGTCGAAACCGAGCAACTCCAGGGCTACACGGTCATCACTCGCATGTTCGTGGAAAACGTGCTCAAAAACCACACCACCGAGTTGCTGTTCGAAAAAATAGAGGTGGACAGCGGGGTAAAAGACAATCTGTTCCACGAGCGTAACCTGCGGCGGCTGCCGTGAAGATAGTGGCAGTGAGAGGGGCGAAGATTGCGATGAAGCGGTTGGCCTTAGCCCTGGTGATCGGCCTGAGTGCTGAGGAGCCCCTGTTTGCCCAGCTGGAGCTCCACGGTGAGGTAAATCCATTGGTGCGGATCACCCGGGAACAGCGCGTCCTGGACCTACCCCACCGTTTCGTTACCATTGAGGGCCGGCGGCAGGGGTCATCGGTGGGTATGTTTTTTGCCACCGCCCTGGAATACCGTCCCGGCCGGGACAGCCTGACCCTGGACTTGCGCGAAGCCTACGCCGAGGTGTACACCGGCCTGGGCGACTGGCGCTTCGGCAAGCAGATCGTCACCTGGGGGGCCGCCGACGGCAACAATCCCACCGATAACATCTCGCCCTACGATTTTTATTACCTGTTCCTGCCCGGCACAAGCCGCAAAATGGGCACCCTGGCGGCCACGGCCAACCTGTACCTGGGCAGTTTAAACCTGATGGTGGTCCTCGTTCCCATCTTTCGGCCCAACCGGGTACCGCTGAACGAGCCTGATTTCCCCATCTTCGGCGAGGCCCCCTTTGATATTGATTTGAGCAAGGAACGCCGCCCAGCCCGTAAACTGACGAATAGCGAATATGGGTTACGGTTGGCCCTGCCGTTGAGCCAGGTAGACGTTTCGGTCAGCTATTTCAACGGCTTCGACCGCTTGTTCACCCCCTATACCACCATCAACATGGAACCCGCGGGATTTTCCATCGAGCTGGACAGCCTGGTATACCACCGCACCAGCGCCTTGGGCGGTGATCTGGTGACCTTTGTCGGTGACTGGGCCGTTCGCACCGAGGCGGCCTATTTCATCACCGAGGATAAAAAAGGTACCTCGCCCGTCATTCGTAACCCTTACCTCCAGTATGTCCTGCAGCTGGAATATAGCGGAGACCAGGTCACCTATATGGCGCAATACCTGGGCACCTACATTACTCAGCTGGATGGTGACGATATCCCGAGTTTTACCGGCGGGGTTGTATCGGAAGAAGAAAATGAGCAGGACCAGATCCCCCCCAAACTGGGCATGCCCTTCGCCGCCATCGCCCAGAATGCGGTCATGGTTACCGCTGCCCTGGACATTTCCGATGGGCGTTACTCCGTAAGGGGACAGACCCTCTACGAATTCGACCACGGCGGTTATATGGTGGGAGGGCAGGTAACGGTCAGCCTGGAGGAAGCCTTCGATATCGAGGTGGGGCTGACGATGCTGGGCGGCGATGAGGATAGCCGGCTATATGCCATTCGCGATTTCAGCCACCTGAGTGTGGCGCTGAAGTACAGCTTTTAATCCCAGTTTCTTTCTCAATAAAATGAGAACCCCTCCTGCCGAAGCTGGAGGGGTTCTTTTTATACTGATAGATTACTCTGGCTGGCAGAGTAGTTAATACTTCCGATTACTTCTCGGCTATGCGACCTCTGGGAACCAACGGAGCAGTACCCGCCGGTAGGCTGCCGGTCAGGTTCTTGATGCTCTGTTGCAGCAGCTGGATAGCATAGTCCGCGTTATGCAGGCCGTGACTGCCGTCGGCTTCCACGAACACCAGGTTGTAGCCCGATTCCCGCAGAACCTGCGGGATCACCACCGAGTCGACAACAACTGTATCGGTTGCATCGTAGAAGTAGTGCATGACCTCACCCAGCGCATGCTCCAGGTCGAACTCCGCGGTTGCTGAGGTATCGATGCCTAGACCGAAGAACCGGGCAGTCAGACTGTCGGCCAACAAGTCAACCAAGCCATGCACCTCATCCTCCACGCCTTCAACCGATCCATTGCCATCAAAGTCATCAAGGGCCATGATGTCCTCGAAGGAAGTGATGTCGCCGTGGCACTGAACACAAGCCTCCGGCCGCGGATCGAATTGGTGGCCGGTGTAGGCGCTATCGGGGAAGACCGTGTCATACTCGATCTTCGACATGTGACAGGTAACACAGGTTTCCTCCAAGCCGGCATGGGTGGGCTGAGCCCAGGCGAAACTCGCATCCGCTACACCGTGATATGCGCTATGGCCGGTGAGCATGTCAGCTTGCGGCGAGCCGTGAGGTCCAAAGTGGCTATAGCCATTGACAACTTGGTCGTCCGGTCCGCGACGGGCGTGGTGGCACTGCATACAGAGCTTACCCGGTCCACCACTGGTAATGGTGGTCCCTGACACCCCATTGGCATCTGTTAGCACCACGTCAGCCATAGTCCGCAACTGATGCGAATTGGTGGCATCATGTGGATTGTGGCAGGTGGCACAGACGAAGCCTATATTGTCGGGCTCAGTACGGCCGGTGACTCCTCCGGTGCGATCGATGGAACCTGAGCTGTAAAAAGTGCTCAAGTCGCCGGATAGCCGCTCGGCGGCCGCCACACCCTCATGACACCCCTGGCAAGAAGAACTGCCCATAGGATAGGAAGTGGGATTAGCATGGACCGACGCCTGCCACTCGCTCAGCTGGGGATTATGACCCCCGGAATGGCAGTCACCACAGGTCTCCACGGGATCGTAGGAGATCGAGATGTCAGACGCGTTCCCGGAAGAAGCCTGATGTGTGGAACCGCGGCCGTGGCAGCTCTCACACTGCACATTCTGGTAGGTGGCTATCGGGGCATCGTCATAGCCCGCGTCACCGTCGAGAGGATCATCCAGCCCGTTAATACCTACAGTATGGCAGGGAGCGCAGTAGGACGCCTGAGATTCATCAAAGGCCGAGGCGTGCGCGGTGCCTTGCCAGGGCGTGTATTTATAGCGGTATGTGCCCTCTGCGTCATGGCACTGGCCGCAGGTCGCGGCGCCCACATACCACTCGGTGGCCGTGGGGGCGTACATGCCAACACCAACTACGGCGCTGCCGACGCCGATGTATGTGCCGTCGGTAGCATGGACCGTAATGGTAACCGCGCCGCTGTCATCGGGAGCGTTCCAGGTAACGGTATCCGCCTCGGCATCGTCGAAGTCACCGGCCGTGGCGAACCAAGCGTAGGTCAGGGCGCCAGCCTCGGAACCGGCTGTGACTGTGGCGGTTAGATCGAGGAAGCCGCCCCCCTCAATTGGGTCGCCGATGGCCACTACTGTGTCAACAGTAATGATCTCCACCATTACTTCCACTTCAACCGTATCGTGGACGATTACCTCCACTTCCTTCTCACAACCCATAAACAGGCCGCTGAACAGGAGGAAAGCGAAGCTAGCCGACGCCAGTACGGCAAAGATATTTGGGGAACGAGTTGCTTTTGACATTTTCACCTCGGTATTAATTTGGTGAGTTTGAATCTTCATGGATATAAAGTCTTTGTCCTTAACTGAACCTTCACAAAGTTAATAATAGAAATTAATAGAGACAAGTGCGTCTTATATTCGCATTTTCTGCTTTAATTGGGAATTGCTGTCGAAAAACCCGCTGTACCGGGCTCAGCGCGGTGTGACTGGGATCACAATTCGGGAGCGAAAGGATTTACATCCGGCCGATGCGGATATAAATCACCGGGTGGAGGTGCAACACCTCCTGGCGGGGGATGCGGCGCTCGGGGAAGGCCGGGTTGGTCGAGGTGAGCAGCAGATCTTCTCCCTTAAAGTATACCACCTTGACCATGGCCTCACCGTCCTGGGTTACCACCACCGCCAGATCGCCGTTCTGGCAGCTGGCTTCCAGGGAGGCGATTACGATGGAGCCCGGTTTGACGATGGGGGTCATGGAATCGCCGTACACCCGCACCCCGTAAACCGCCTCGTGGCCCAGGTCGTCGGGCCGGTCCAGGTAGTCGTCTACCGCTGCCGCGGTGCCGTCTAAGTTGGGGAACAGCCCCTGACCGGCGGCCGCCAGCCCGATCACCGGTATAGGCGGCAGTTTGCGGCGCTTTTCGTAGGGGAAGGCTTCGGCCGGCAATCCCGGGTTCTGGGAGCGGAACTTGGCCTCGGCCATCTCGGCGTAGCCAATGTTCAGGATCTCACACATCTGGATCAGCCGCCCCTTGCGGGGGAAGGTGATGCCCCGCTCGTAGGCGCTCACCTGCTGGTACTGGATGCCCAGGCGTTGGGCCAGATCCTGCTGGGTCAGGCCGGCCTGCTCGCGGTGGAAGGCCAGCATATCGCCGAAGGTCATTTGAATCTGGTTAGAAAGTACCATTCCAGCGGGAACACCTTTAATTCTATTTAAGTGCCACAATAATTCCAACCGCAGTAATCCCTATCCCAACAATTACGGGAATCGCCCATTTAAAGGATCTGAATTCTGCGGTCAGTGTTGAAACATCATGAGTTAGAGCCGCCACGTTCTCACTAAGTGACCGTAGCATGATCATCACCTCGGAAAGAGCCATTCCTTCGCTTTCTGTAATCATCTCAATTTCCTCGGGGCGAAGCTCGGTAACATCTTGGAATGGCCCGTCATAAGGTTTGCTTGCTGGTTCTTCGAGCCGGTGAAACTCGACCGATAAAAAATCATCTTTATATGGTAGAGTTATCGACTTAGGGGTTAGATTGATTAAACCAATTATAAGGCGTCCATGATATCCTGGATCAATCTGAGGTCCAGTAGTGGCGATCAACCCTTTTCTGGCGAATTTCGATCGCAATCCAAATCGAGCAGCATATTGGGAACCTATCTTGATTTCTTCCAGAGCCATCACTACGGCAAAATCCCCGGGCTGAAGTGAGATATAGCCTGTTTCTTTGATACTGACTCTTCGTTTGGTACTAGTTGTTGCTCCTTGATCTCCTACTCTTAGATCGTAAGTGGCAGCTTGTATCTGCTTCGCATCAAATGGCTTAATAACAATATCACCTTTTTCACAGGCCTCTTGGATTTGCCGATCTGTTAGGATCATCGCGAGTCTCCCAGTCGTGGAACGGTGTTATAGGAATTTAAAGGCCAAAATAACGATTTCAAAAGAATTATATATTTAGTTTTGCTCAGGGAATACTGTCAGTCCAACGCCGCCCGGTGCGCCCGCAGCTTCTCCAGCTGCTCCCGGTGGGTGGTCTGCTTTTCCCGTTCCCGGGCCACCACCGCCTCGGGGGCTCGCTGAACAAAATTCGGGTTATCCAGCTTCTGCTCCACGGCTGCCAGGCGGCCCTGCGCCTCGCGAATGCGCTTGGAAAGCCGCTCGCGCTCCACCTCCAGGTCGATGAGCCCCTCCAGTGGGATGAACAGCTCCATATTTTCCACCACCGCCGTGGCGCAGTGGGGCGGTTTAGGCAATTCTTCCCCGACCGTCAGGCCGGCCATTTTCCCCAACCGCTGCAGGTAAGGCCGGCCCCACTCCAGGACAGCGGTCTCGGCGATTGGTCCCCTAACCAGCAGGTCGGCCCGTTTGCCTGGGTCAACCTCCATGTCCGAGCGGGCGCTGCGCACAGCCGAAATCACCGTTTTCAGCAGTGGCACGTTGGTTTCCTCCCCGTCAATTGCCTCCTGGATCTCCGGCCAGGGTGCCACTATCAGGTCCGGCTCGTCCCCGGCCTTGACCCGCTGCCAGAGCTCTTCGGTGATAAAGGGCGCAAAGGGGTGCAGCAGGGCCAGGATTTGCCGCAGCGCATGCACGGCCACCGCCAGGGCCGTCTCCTTTTCCCCGGGATCGTCGCCCTGCAAGCGGGTCTTTATGAACTCCAGGTACCAGTCGCAGTAGTCGCCCCACACGAAATCGTAAGTGGCCCGGGCCACCTCGTTGATCCGGTAGCGCTTATAGGCCTGCTCCACCGCCAGGATGGTCCGCTGCAGGCGCCCCAGGATCCAGCGATCGGTGGGATCCAGCCGTTCCGGGGGCAAGTCCTCCAGGGCCGGCGGCAGCTGCTCGTCCAGGTTGAGCAGCACGAAGCGGGCGGCGTTCCAGATTTTGTTCATGTAGTTGCGGCCTACTTCAATATCCTCCTCCGAAAAGAGAATGTCTTGTCCCTGGGGCGCGATCAGCATGATACCGGTACGCAGGGCGTCGGCGCCGTAGCGATCGATGAGCTCCAGCGGATCGGGGGAATTTCCCAGGCTTTTGCTCATCTTGCGGCCCTGCCGGTCCCGCACCATACCGGTGAAATAGACCGTGTCAAAGGGGATATCGCCCTGGAAGCGCAGGCCGGACATTATCATCCGGGCCACCCAGAAGAAAATGATGTCCGGGCCGGTCACCAGTGTCTGGGTGGGATAGAACCGTTGCAGGTCTCGGCTGTCCTTTTCCGGCCAACCCAGGGTGGAAAGGGGCCACAGCCAGGAGCTGAACCAGGTGTCCAGTACGTCCTCGTCCTGGCGCAGCTCCACTTCGTCGCCGTAATGCCGGCGAGCGTTATCCTGAGCATCTTCCTCAGTGCGGGCCACGAAAATCTGGTCGTCGGGACCATACCAGGCCGGTATGCGATGGCCCCACCACAGCTGCCGGGAGATGCACCAGTCGTGGATCTGCTCCAGCCAGTGATCATACACCTTCACCCACCGGCCGGGATAGAAGGAAATCCGTCCATCGTCCACCGCCTCGCGGGCCGGCCGGGCCAGATCTTCCATTGACAGGAACCACTGCCGTGACAGGTACGGCTCCACCATGGCGTTGGTGCGTTCGGAGTAGCCTACGTTGTGCAGGTAGTTCTCCACTTTCACCAGAAGACCCTGTTCTTCCATGGCCGTCACCACCGCCTTGCGGGCCTCGAACCGTTCCAGGCCCCGGAACTGCTCCGGTACGTTTTCGTTCAGGCAGGCGTCGGGGTGGAAAATATTGACTACCTCCAGGTCGTGGCGCTGTCCCATTTCGTAATCGTTGGGGTCATGGGCCGGTGTGACCTTCACCACGCCGGTGCCGAACTTAGGGTCTACAAATTCGTCGGCGAAAATGGGCAGCTCCCGCCCCACCAACGGCAGCACCGCCGCCCGGCCGATCAGGCCTGAGTAGCGCTCATCCTTTGGATTGACCGCCACACCCGTATCACCCAGCATGGTCTCGGGGCGGGTGGTGGCCACGGTCAGGTGATCGGAACCGTCTTTGATCGGATAGCGGAAATACCACAGGTTACCCTCGGTTTCCTTATGGATTACCTCTTCGTCTGAAAGTGCTGTCTGGCCCACCGGGTCCCAGTTGATCAGCCGCTTGCCGCGATAAATCAAGCCATCTTCATAGAGGCGAACGAAAACTTCCATGACACTGCGGTAATAGCCCTGGTCCATGGTGAAGACGGTCCGGCTCCAGTCGCAGGAGCAGCCCAGCCGTTTGAGCTGCTCGATGATCAGACCGCCATAGTTGTTGGCCCAATCCCAGGCCGCCTCCAGGAACTTGTCCCGGCCCACGGAAAGCTTGTTCTGCCCCTGCTCCCGGAATTGCCGGACGATTTTGGCTTCGGTGGCTATGGAAGCGTGGTCCGTGCCCGGCAACCACAATGTACTGTGGCCCTGCATCCGTGCCCGGCGCACCAGGATGTCCTGGATGGTATTGTTCAGCACGTGGCCGATGGTGAGGATACCGGTTACATTGGGCGGAGGAATAACTATAGTGTATGTCGGGCGGGCGGTATCGTCAGAGGGACGAAAATGGCCCTGCTCTTCCCACTGGCGGTACCACCTGGACTCCGCCTGCCGGGGATCGTATACTTTCCCCAGTGTGTCTCGTGACACCGCCGTCTATTTCTCCAGGACCAGGCTTAAGGCAGTGGTGAGCTTCAGGACGTTCTGGTTGGCGGCCACCAGACGCTGGCAAACGATTCTGGTTAGATTGAGCATAATCTTATATCCAATCTCATGATTGCTCACCAACAGATTGTAGAAATCTTTTTCATCCAATAGGCCCATTTTGCAATCGCTCAGAGCCGTGACAGTGGCGCTACGTTTGCCTTCCTCACCAAATACCGAGACTTCACCGAACACCGGCCCCTCATCACCCGATAGCCGGACAATCGACTTGTCCCGGGAATCGTAACTGGCCGATTTGGTCATGGATAGTGTGAGCGCCTGGCTGATCTCCACTTCACCGGAAATCAGAAAATAGATCACCCCCCCCTTATCGCCTTCCTTAAAAATCACCTTGCCACTGGGGAAATGCCGCGGCTTCAGATACTCGGCCATCACTGCCCGCTCACTCTCAGAGAGTCCCTGGAGCAAAGTAGTCTTGGCGATTTCGCTGGCTAAGATGGCACTCATGGGATGACAACCGCTCCTTCACCCTCCTGAATGACATGGTCGTCCGGTGGATTCACCATCACCGCAAGGCTCTGGCCCTCGCCAACCCCCTTGCCGGCCTCACGCAACTTGCGCTCAATGAACGCATCCAGTTGTGAGGTATCGGCGGATAGAAAACCGGAAAAGTCCGCCTGCTCTTCCTCGGTGAACAGGCCTACGGTGATCCAGCCGTGTGCCTTTCGGTAGTGGCTGTATAGCTCGCTGAAGGTGCGCCCCACGTACTCGGCGTCGATAGCCACCCGTTTGAAATGGTGCGGCGATTGGGAATCCAGCAGTTCGTTGGCGGTCTGGGGAATCCCGGGGTGCATCACGTGCGATACGACCATGAAGGAGCCGAAGTTATCCGCCAGCACCACGCTGTCGGCCTGGGCACGTTTCAAGGGGGAGATGGCCGCCTGCTCGTTCACGTAGGCGATCACCTTGATGTCCGGCTTCATGTTCTTGATGGTCAGGGTGGCCAGAATAGTCTTTTCGTCACTCTCACCGCCCGTGGGCAGTTCGGTGGGCAGCACGATCACCGCCCGGGCATGCTCCAGATTGGCCTGTTTGAGGATGTTTTCCCGGGTGAACTCGCCCCGGATGTACTTGAGGCGGGTATAGCCGTATTGGTTCTTCAAAGCCTGCATACGGTCTTCGGTTTCCTCGTTGATCAGGACGAATTGGGATTCGTCGTCCTCAATGGCGAAGAAGGCATTCAACAGGCTTTCAATCTTATGGTGCCAGCCGCAAATGATGATGTGGTTTTTAACTTTAATCGGTAACAATCCTTGATTGGCCCTCATTCTTCGAGAGACGATTACGGAAGCGATGGTCCCGGTGAGAAAGGAGGTTAGTGAGATTCCCACGAACATGATCAACACCGCCAGTACCCGGCTGGAACCGCCGGCGGGGGTGTAATCTCCATAACCCACCGTGGTCATGGTGACAATCGCCCACCACAAGGCCTCCGGCACGCTGTGAATTTCGTGGGCTTCTCCGATCCGGTTTTCCAGAAATAATACGCCTAGGCCGCCCACCATGGCCGCCATCAGAATATAGGCAAATATCCGCAACAACGGGTTGCGATACAGCCTGCGGATGAGAGAAAAGCCGGTGACCATCTAATATTCTCGTAAAAGACACCCGATATCGCACCGGGACGATCCTGTGATTGTACAGTCAAGTGGGCAATAAGTCAACAGGTTTCGGATGCCAACTGGATTCCCAACACCGGGCAGCTTCATTCCTTGATCCGGTAGCCCCGAGAAAACAGGATCGCACCCGCCAGAGTAAAGATCACCGCTGCCCCGGCCGACACCAGGAAAGACCCAACCGGCGAAGTATCCGCCACATCCAACACCGCGTAACGCAACCCGTTGATCATGTAGTACAACGGGTTGAACAGGGAGACATTCCGCCATAGGGGAGGCAGCATATCGATACTGTAGAATATACCGCCCAGGAACACCAGCGGGGTGAGGAAAAAATTTACCAGCAGCTGAATGTTGTCGAAGGTCTTGGCGAAGATGCCCACCAGCAGCCCCACTGCCCCGAAGGCCCAACCCACCACCAGCAGTTCCGTCACGATCAGCAGCGGGTGGGCGAAGTGGATATCGGTGAGCAGCAGCCCTACCAGCAGCACCAGGACGCCGTTGATGAACCCCCGTACCGCACCCCCGGTGATATACCCCAGGGAGATTTCCAGCCCGCTCAACGGTGTGATCAGTATATCGTCCAGGAACTGCATTATCTTGGCCTGGAACAGGCTGGAGGCGCTGTTGGAATAAGCGTTGGTGATCACGTTCATCATCGCCAGGCCCGGGATGATGAAATCCATGTAGGAGTGCCCCTTGATATCGCCGATGCGGTCCCCCAGGGACTTGCCGAACACCACGATGTATAACACTGTGGTGAGCAGTCCGGGCACCAGGGTCTGGTTATACAGCGACAGGAACCGTTTCAGTTCCCGGGTCACGAAGGTGTAAAAACCGGTGCTAATCATCGATACGGCGCCCCGTCAGTTCAATGAAGACATCCTCCAATGAAGCGTGGTCGATGGTCACGTCGTGCACTACCGCCCCAGTCGCGGCGATCCGGGTCACGATCTCCGCCAGCCGGCGCTCCGGCCGGATCACCTTGACCCGCAGGCGGTCGTCCTGGAAAGTATAGTCATAGCCGTCCAGGCCGGCGGCCGCCTTATCGCTCCATCCTTCAACAGTGATGCTCAGGCCGTCCCGGTTAATGCCCGCCATCAGTTGCTTAGGGGAACCTTCGGCGATAATCCGGCCATTGTCGATAATTGCTACTCGCTCGCACAGCAATTCCGCCTCTTCAATGTAATGGGTCGTCAGGATGATCGTCCGGCCTTCCTTATTGAGCCGCCGCAGATAATCCCACAGCATGTGGCGCAACTCCACATCCACCCCGGCGGTCGGTTCGTCCAGGATCACCAGTTGCGGGTCGTGCACCAGCGACCGGGCGATCTGGAACCGGCGCTTCATACCGCCGCTCAGGGCCCGGGCTTTAACATCCCGTTTGGCGCTCAGACCGAATTCTTCCAGCAGGCGTCCGGCATTCTCCCGGGCGATCCTGGCGGGCACTCCGTAATACCCGGCCTGGAGGATCATCAGGTCCCAGATGCTGAAGAACCAATCGAAGTTGAGCTCCTGGGCAGCCAACCCGGTCCGGCGGCGGGCCTGGCGGAACTGGCTGACCACGTCGTAACCCATCACCTTCACCGACCCCTCGGTGATCCGTACCAGGCCGGTAGTAATCCCGATAGTGGTGGTCTTGCCGGCGCCGTTAGGGCCCAGCAGGCCGAAAAACTCCCCCTGTTTAACCACCAGGTCGATCCCCTTGAGAGCCTCGACCCCACCGGTGTAGCGCTTATACACACCTTTGATCTCTACCGCCGGGGTCATGAGCCCTTCTCCAGGAGGCAAATATTCTCGATGTGCGGTGTGTGGGGGAACATATCCACCGGCTGGGCCCATTTCAGCTGGTAGCCCTGCTGGATCAGCAGGCGCACGTCCCGCACCTGGGTAGCCGGGTTGCAGGAAACATATACCACCCGGCCCGGTCCCAATTGCCCGATCTCCGGAATCATCCGCGGATGCACACCGGCTCGGGGTGGGTCCAACACTACCACGTCCGGCGAGAGCACCTGCTGTTTTAGCCGTTTAGCGTGGATCGAGAAATACTTGGTGTTTAAGTCCGCCGCGAAAAAGCGGGTGTTGAAAACATCATTGGCCAGCGCATTACGGGAGGCGTCGTCCACCGCCGACTGGTTCATCTCGAATCCCGCCACTTCCTTGGCCCGCTCCGCCAGTACAATGCCGATGGTGCCGGTGCCGCAGTACAGGTCGTATACCACTTCCTCACCGGTGAGGCCGCAGGCGGCGACGATCTGCTCATAGAGTGCTTCCGCCTGGGCGCTGTTGGTCTGGAAAAATGAATTGGCTGAGATGTCGAAACTGCGGCCCAGCAACTGCTCGGTGATGGTGGGTTTGCCATGCAGCACTACCTCCCACTCGCCAAAGGCCACCGCCGCCTTGCGGGTGTTGATATTGTTCACCACGCCGGCAATTTCGGGGTAGGCCGCCACCAGGTCGTCGGCCAGCGGTTTCAAGCGCCTCGGTTCCTCCCGGCTGGTCACCAGGTTTACCATCACCTGGGGGCTGCCGGTATGGACCTGGGTCACCCGGATAACCAGGTGGCGCAGGAAGCCGGTGTGGGCCTTCACGTCCCACGGCTCCAACCCCAGCTCCTTGGCTCGGGCCTTGGCCAGCTTCAGGATACCGTTGGCTGCGGGGTGCTGTAGGTGGCACTCCCCGATATCCAATACCTTATCGTAACGGCCCGGCACGTGCAGCCCCAGCACCCACTCCGGGGCCTTGTCCAGGTCGGCCTTGTCTGCCACCCAGCCGCGGTTCGAGCAGGTGAATTCCATCTTGTTACGGTAATTGAAAGTATCCCGGCAGCCGATGATGGGCCGTACTTCCAGGCCGCTAAAGCCCCCTAGGCGGGCAAACAGGTCGGCCACCTGGGCCTGTTTCTGGCGCAGCTGCTCATCGTAGTTCAGGTCCTGGGTGGCGCAACCGCCGCAAACGCCGAAGTGTACGCAGGGAGCCTCGACCGCCTGCTGGGATTCGTTCAATACCTCCAGCACCCGGGCCTCGGCGAAGCCTTTACGCCGTTTGGTGATCAGCGCCCGCACCCGCGAGCCCGGCAAGGCCCCTTTTTCGATAAAAACTACAAATCCGTCGTGCCGGGCCACACCCTGGCCGCCGTAGGCCAAGCTATCTACGGTGAGCTCGAGCTCCTCGCCCTTTTTGGGGAGGGAATCGGCCTTTTCTCTTTGTGGTGGTGGGGCGGTTGTCATAAGGCGTTGAATTTATCAAGAGAAATGAGAAGAAAACGATCCTTACTATAATGACCCGCCGAGAATTAACTTATTTGTCAGTTTATGCACTGTCGTTTTTACTAGAGGTCTATGCGCCATGATCAGATATTTTATCGCCTTGTCCATTCTCACCCTTTGTCTGACCTGTGAGGATGTGTATACACCCGAAACCACCGGCACATTATCCGGTTCAGTCTATCCCCCGGAGTCCGGGGCGCTAGTCCGCCTGTATCAGGAAGAGCTGATCGACAGCGTGCAGGTCAACGGCGACGGCACTTTCCGCCTCGAGGAAGTACCCGCCGGGAATTATTGGGTGGACATCACCGCCGAGAGCTACGGCAAATGGCTGAATAAAAATGTGGCGGTGGAAGCGGGCGAGGTGACCTACCTAGGCCAAATTCACCTGTGGTCCACCCCCTGGCCGATTTATTCTTTTACTCCGACCCACAACGAAATTGTCTCTCCGGGTCGTATCTTGATCAGGATTCAAAGCCGTGAAACATTCAGAACCGGGACAATTCTTCCGGCACTCTTACTCACGCCGGAGCCAATGAATATGGAAATGCAGATATCGCAATTGAGCCCCGGGACACGGATATATATCACAGGCGATTTCATGGTGGGAACAACCTATAACTACACACTGGACAGCACGGTTATAACGGTCTTCGATGAGCCCCTGGAATTTCCTCTCAGCGTCACCTTCCGGACTGAACTCTTCCGGATCACCAACGCTGCCCTGCCCGTCACGGGCCTGTATTCCCTGGATCTGGGCTTCAACGCCCCGCTGGATCCGGATACCGCCAAGTCATTCATTACCATCTCACCGGAGACACCCTTCTACTTTGGAACTGCTAGTCGCAGACGCACCAGGAAATCCATATCAAGTTCCGTGACATATCACATACAATCGCTACCGGCCTGGCGGCCCGGTGTGACTACCACGGTAACCATATCAGATGACCTGCCGGCAGTAGGAGGCGCCACGCTGGATCAAGATACCACCTTCACCTTCCGGACCGACAGCCTGGAAGTCATCCAAACCCGGCCGTTAGATGGGGAGACGTTTGTACGCGCCAATGCGTGGATAACCGTGACATTCAATACGGTTGTTATCGATACCACGTTGCCCGATGCGGTATCGTTCTTGCCCGCCACTGGCAGCACCCTATCGTTGAGCAAAACCTATGATGGCTATGCTATCGGTTTCTCCCTCTCGCCGGACAGTTCCTGGGCGGAGAAAACCACTTATACGGTGACGATAGATACGACCTTGAGAGACTGGTATAGCGGCCGGATGGCGGAGCCGTACGTATTCAGCTTTACGACGCAGTAGAGGAGACCGCAGCAGGTGGTTGTTAAAGTCGCATCAGGTTCTATCGAGGCGGGAATTTACGACGGGGTGAAGCAGAATTTGGCGCGCGAAGTGTAATTATTAAGGGTTGCTAGTGCTTTTCAATTATCGTAAGATAATAGTAACATTGTGATGTCCCTTGTCAGGACCATTGAAAATCACCCATCCTCAAATAACAGTGGTATTCTCGTGGGGAAACAATTCCCGCGTGGTAGTCGTATAACCGTTCGCTTGAGGATACCATGAGCCCAGAGGTACAACACCTAGAAAATGCGCCGATTAAGGAGGCATTGATAGATATTCGAATCAAGCCGCTGCCGAGCGCGCCCGAGCAATCGTTTCAAAATATTAAGCAAGCTATCCTTGACGACTATCCAAATAGCCGAGATATACAACAAGCCCAAATAACTCTAGCTCTCTCTGATTCCAGCGCGCAAAGCAAACAAGAGTATCTAGGTGTTGCATATATTTCAAAAGACGGGAAGCAAATATTTCAGGCAAGGATTAATGGATTTACCTTCAGTCGTTTGAAACCATATACATCTTGGGAAAGCATAAGAGTGGAAGCACAACGTCTATGGGGTCTATATAGAGATTCTTTTAAACCCGAACAGATCACCAGATTAGCAGTGAGATATATAAATAGGTTGGAATTGCAATCTCCATTGAACTTCTCCGATTACCTGACGGCGCCCCCAAACAAACCCAAAAACACACCTGAGGAGCTAATAAGCTTTCTCACTAGAAACGTGGTCCCAATCAGCAAATACCAGGCAATCACAATTCTTACACAGGCAATGGAACAGGTAACAAAAGAAAATAAGGTCCCCATTATTATTGATATTGATGTCTTTGTAGAAAAGGAATTTGATGTGACCGAAAATTTTTGGGAGATCTTAGATGGTTTTCGTGAAGTTAAGAACCAGTTTTTTTTTGGAAGTATAACAGATAAAGCAATGGAGATGTATAAATGAGCACTCTCCTTTTGGATATTAGAGCTATTAGTCTCGGTTTTGGCGACGATGCAAAGTTAGTGCCGTCTCTCGTTAAAGAGGCTTCTTCTCATCGCTTGAAAAATGGTACTGGTAGTCTCGCTCAAAATTCATTCGAACGACTAAAGGAATTGTATCAGAACTGTAAAAGCAACTGTTGGGACGGTGTTGAAGCAAGTTCCATTCCCCTTTCTGCTTATGAAGATGCTCGGGAGTTTCTAAATTCTATTCTTTGGGAGGATGAAATACCGGAACCTGAAATTGATGCTGATGAAGTTGGTGCTATTCAATTTGAATGGATTGGGAGCAACAAATCTATGTTCAGCATAACCTTTTATGGTGAAAAAATACTTGGTTATTCTGGTAATTGGGGTCAAGAATATGGTATTAAAAAACTTAGTGACTCAACTTATCTCTCTATTCTCAGGGATATTATGTGCACGGTTCAGGAACGTGGCAATTTTCACACTACCGGGCCCGATAATGAACGGCGAGAATATTACAAGATTCCTTTTTCAAGGTGATATAACCAAAAAGAAGGAATTAAAGACACAGTCCTTTAAACCTCGAAAATCTGATAGGCAGCTATCAGTTTACCGGCTTAGCAACTTCTTGAACGATGTGAAAATTAGAATCGGATGTTGTTTCGTTGAAAAACGCCGGCGTGATGGCAAACGATTAGTAGGTATGGTTGATTTACATACAAGAGCAATTCGCCAAGTAAATCAAGGTATATTCCTCAAAAGAACTTTCTTGCCGCATCCACGCCATGCCAACATTCATTTCCCCCCCAATAGTTCCTATTTAGAGAATGAGCGTTGGAAAACAATAGCAAAAGCATTGATTGCAAAATCCAATAGGCCTACTTTCGTTTCGACATCAGAGCGGTCTTCTATTTAATCAGCTCCAAAAATTCCTCCTCGCTGAGCACCGTCACCCCCAGGCTCTCAGCCTTGGCCAGTTTGCTGCCCGCACCGGGGCCGGCCACCACGTAGTCGGTCTTGGGACTGATCGACGATGCCGCCCGGCCGCCTCGCGATTCCACCAGTTCTCGGGCCTCGCGGCGGGTCATCTTTTCAAGCGTGCCGGTAAATACGAAAGTCTTACCGGTCAGGCCAACACCTACCGCCGGCGTCGCGGCTGCTACAAATTGCACCCCCAACGCCAGCAGGTCCCGGATCACCGCCCGGTTGGACTGATCCCCGGTGAAGCGGATCAGTCCCTCAGCCACTATCGCCCCCACCTCGTGGATGGCTTCCAGCTCCTCGGCGTCGGCGGCCAGCAGCCGCTCCAGGTCGCCCCGGTAGGCCCGCTCCAGCACCCGCGACAGGTGCTCCCCCACGTTGCGGATGCCCAGGGCGTAAATAAACCGGGCAAATGTCGTCTGCCGGGAGGCGTCGATGGCAGCCAGCAGCTTGGTGGCCACCTTGTCCCCCAAGGGCACCATCTTCTTGGATTGGCCGGCTTCGGCCTCAATCCGCCCCACCGTTCGCTCGATCTCCAGGGCGGCCAGGTCGTCGAAGGTCAGACGATACAGGTCCGCCACGGTTTTGATCTTCCCGCTGGCGATCAGGCGCTCCACGATCTTTTCACCCAGGCCGTCGATGTTCATGGCCCCCTTGGAGATGAAGTGTTCGAAGCGCCCCCGCACCTGGGCCGGGCAGGCCAGGTTCAGGCAGCGGGCCACCACCTCGTCCGGCGGGCGATAGACTTCATGGCCGCAAACGGGACAGGTACCCGGCAGGATGTACGGTTTGGCGTGTGGAGGGCGTTTTTCGGTGATCACCTTCACCACTTCGGGGATCACCTCACCGGCCCGCTGCACCAACACCGTGTCTCCCACCCGCACGTCCTTGCGGTCGATCTCGTCCTGGTTGTGCAGGGTGGCCCGGCTGACGGTCACCCCGCCCACATTCACCGGCCGCAAGTGGGCCACCGGCGTCAGTGCCCCGGTGCGGCCCACACCGGCTTGGATATCCTCCACTACCGTGGTGGCTTGCTGGGCCTGGAACTTACCGGCGATGGCCCAGCGCGGTGAACGGCTGCGTTGACCCAGGCGGGTTTGGTGCCCTGTGTCGTTCACTTTGACTACCAGTCCATCGATGTCGTATGGCAGCCGATCCCGGCGAGTCTCCAGGCTCTGGTAGAATTGTATTGCCTCGTCGATTCCGCGGCACAACCGGTACTCGGGATTCACCGGCAGGCCCCACTGGGGCAGAGTCTTTAGAAATTGCTGCTGGGTGGTGAAGGCCGGGCCTTCCACCAGCCCGTAACCATAGCAGTAAATCCGTAGCGGCCGGCCGGCGGTGACCTTGGGGTCCAGCTGGCGTACACTGCCGGCGGCTGAGTTGCGGGGATTGGCAAACAGCGGCTGG
>SDBU01002154.1_pt1 | contig 26771 bp, 18 predicted proteins | sample 2277071 | NCBI WGS metagenome assembly SDBU01 (sample SAMN10397929, study PRJNA504765) | marine sediment metagenome | isolation source: marine sediment core GS08_GC12, 126 cmbsf | place: Arctic Ocean: Gakkel Ridge, Loki's castle | collected 2008 | reverse complement strand
CTAATAACCAACGTAAAGTTAGGTTAGTGAAGATGGATAGGGATGAAAGACGGGCACTGGAACCGCAGTTTATAGCGGTTGATGGTGCCTTTTTTGGTTTGGTAAAAGGGGGTAACAAAAATGAAATCCCAAGATGAAGAATACGAACAGAACGTTTGGGAAATATATCGTAAGGAATGGGAAACGGCCAGTCCTGAGAAGAAAGCTAAGCTAAACAAATGGATGCGTCGCTGGCAGGAGCTTATGGAGAATGGAATGTCGGCAATTCAAGCCTATATCCAAATGATGGAAGAGAACCCAGATGAAACCCCTATCTATATGGCGATAGAAGAAGGATCGGATTATAGAGTGAGGGAAGAGCCTTCGGGCAAACGTCCAGCTATTGCCTCTGGCCCCCGGATGGGTAAAGTGCCTCTTGTTTTTTTGAGTCTTGCTTTGGTGGCAGCAATTGTTTACGGCTTTGTTATCACTGAAGATAGAAATACCCTAAATACTGAAAAGGCTACACTGGTATCTGAAAAGGCTAACCTTGAGGAGAATGTGGCGAACCTTAACATTACCATTGAAGAAGTAAAGTCTGATTTGGATTCAGCTAATAATAACATCACCTCGCTGGAAGGTAGCCTTGACAGAGTAATAAGTGATTACGATGCGCTCTCTAACGAGTTCACCGAATTAAAGACTTTTTACTATGATATATTCAAGGGAGAACCACCCCCTTACCGTCACCTTCAAAAAGAGTTGATGAACATCGTAGAAAATACCAGTGCCAAGGATCCGACCTGGCAACAACTGGTTGATTTCCTTAATACTGACCAAACTGACAGTCGTAAATACGTTTTAAAGGAGTACGTTTGCACAGGTTTCACAGAAGATCTTCATAACAATGCAGAAGCCTTTGGTATACGAAGCTCTCTAGTATTCGTCCGTTTTGAAGATTCTGAAATAGGTCACTCTTTAAATGCCTTTAATACTGTAGATAGAGGTCTTGTATTCATTGATAATACGGGAGTATCTGGATTTACAAATAGATCATGGGATCGCGTTGCCTATTTGAGGATAGGCGAACTGTACGGAGCAATCACTATAGATGCTGCACTAGAATCTTTTGAATATGAGTATTACGAATTAAAGTATGAACAGCTGCAGGTCAACATTGATCGGTATGAGGCAAGTGTTGAAAAGTACTATAACGAGTTAGCTGATTATAACAGTGATGTGCAGAGATATAATGTGGAGGTAGGGCAGCTTGATTCTGCGATACAAGCATACAATGCTAATCCAACAGATTATGGATATTCAGTGCTTTCTACTTGGCAGAACACATTGAATGCAGATTTCTACAGCCTTAAAAGGTGGTCAGCACAACTAGATTCTATGGTATCAGCCTTAGACCAGGAGTTGGCCGCACTCGGGATACAACAAGATCAATATGGCGGGGTTCTAGGTATTGTAAAAGAAGTTAAGATGTACTGGTAGGAACATACTCTCCCGTTCTTACCCGCGTGGCATAATGCGATGATGGGGCACAGAAGGGCTAGACTGTATAGCGATGGTTGGTGCCCCTTTCCTTTGAAGGAGAGGGGGATTAAGGGGGTGAGGTAAATAATCTCTAAATACGGTTACTTGCTGTGCTGGTAGGCTATCATCTATAATATCGTGAAATATGCTAAAGAGAGCGGGTGATTAGATGGAGCAATACGGGCTGGAGAGTATTCGCAACCTTGCTTTGCTCTCTCATAGTGGTGCGGGCAAGACATCAACTGCCGAGGCAATGCTGTTTGCCGCCGGAGCAATTACCCGGTTAGGCAAGGTTGACGATGGCACGACTACCTCAGATTATGACCCTGATGAAGTAAAGCGTAAGATTAGTCTTAATCTGGCGATGCTTCCCTGCCCGTGGCAGGATACCAAGATTAATCTTATTGATACCCCCGGTTATTCCGACTTCACCGGTGAGGTCAGGTCGGCAATACGGGTTAGTGAGGGAGCAATAATTGCGATATGTGCTGCTTCGGGGGTTGAAGTTGGTAGTGAGCAGGTGTGGGCATATAGTGAGGAAGCTAAGTTGCCGCGCCTTATCTTTATTAACAAGATGGACCGTGAGAATGCTGATTTCTACCGTTCTGTAGATGAGCTTAAGCTAAAGTTCGGCGCCAGGTGTATACCGCTGCAGTTACCGATAGGTGCCCACGATACTTTCCAGGGTATAGTGGACCTGCTGACATTGAAAAGCTATATTGGCTCGCCGCCTAAGGAGGCGGAGATACCATCGTCACTGCAATCCCAGGTTGATTCATTTCGGGAGAAGGTGATAGAGGCGGCGGCTGAAATTGATGATAGGTTAATAGAGAAGTATCTGGGTGGTGAAGAGCTTAGCCTGGAGGAGCTTAGTGCCGGCTTGCGGCAAGCTACCATAAGTGGCAGGATTGTGCCCGTTTTAGTTGGCTCAGCAATACAAAATATAGGGATTACCCCGCTGCTGGATGCCATATGTAATTATCTGCCGTCACCTAAGGAGCGAGATGTAGTTATTGCTGGTGATTCGGGTAAACCAGAGACGGTGGCACCAAGCGAGGATGCCCCATTAGCTGCCCTGGTGTTTAAGACCACTACTGACCCTCATATCGGTAAACTTACCTATTTTCGGGTTTACAATGGCGTCATTAAGAGCAATTCTCAGGTGTGGAATGCTACCCGAGACAGTGTAGAGCGCATAGGCCAGCTATTTACTTTGAGGGGTAAGACCCAGGAGCCGGTATCTCAGCTTAAGGCTGGAGATATAGGTGCCGTAGCCAAATTAAGCCTGACCAGCACTGGGGACACCCTATCTAGTCGGGATAAGCCAATGAAGATTGTCCCCAGTCTATTCCCGGCGCCGGCGTTTAATAAGGCGGTGCATCCTAAGACTAAAGCTGACCTGGATAAGCTGGGCACGGCATTATCCAGACTATCTGAGGAAGACTTCACGCTTCGAGTGCACCGGGAGGCTGATACTGGTGAGACCATTCTATCCGGGATGGGTGAGACTCACCTTGATGTGGCTGCCGATAAGATGACGCGTAAATTTGGGGTGGCTGTGGAGTTAACGACCCCCAAGGTTCCATATAAGGAGACCATTACGGCCCCAGCTAAGGCTGAATATAAGCATAAGAAACAGACGGGGGGACATGGTCAATACGGACATGTCCTGCTGGAGGTGGAACCGTTACCCCGTGGCAGCGGTAGCGAGTTTGCGGAGCGGATAGTAGGTGGCACCGTACCCAAGAATTATATTCCGGCGGTAGCAAAGGGAGTTAAAGAGGCAATTCAAGAGGGAGTGCTGGCTCATTATCCTGTCGTTGATGTAAAGACCACATTGTATGACGGGAGCTATCACCCGGTTGACTCTTCCGAAATATGTTTCAAAATTGCCGGGGCGTATGCACTGAGGAAGGGATTATCCCAGGCGCAGCCTATCCTGCTTGAGCCGATAATGAATATCAAGGTGACTGTCCCGGAGAACTTTACTGGTGATATTATTAGTGACCTTAATACCAAGCGAGCCCGGGTGCTGGGGATAAACCCGGAGGGTGGAACCAGTAGTATTGAAGCCCAGGTACCACTGGCTGAGGTTTTGCACTACGCTATAGACCTGAAGTCAATAACTCAGGGTAGGGGTAGTTATACCATAGAATTTAACCACTATGAGGAAACACCACCTCATGTTGCTGAGAAAATTATTGCGGCGAAGCAAGCCGAGAAGGCTTAACTAAATTTCGGCATGTTATTGCCAGATGAGAGGTAATCCGGCTAGTCGTCTGGGATTGCGGCGGTAGCTACTATTTCAATAAGCATATCTTTTAGCGCCAGGCCGGATACCCCGATTAAATCAGTCGCCGGTGGGTTTTTATCGCTACAAAAATCGGGACAGTGTTCACGCCAGAACCCCTGGATTACCTTGGCTGCTTTCGGCCAGCTCGGAGAATTTCTGACTCCATCCGGAAATTGTGGACCTTTTAGAAACCACTGTATTTTAACAATGTTATCCAGGAATGCCCCCATTTCTTCCAGCCTGGATTTGATTTTTTCAAGGCACATCCTGGTTTGAGCCTCGATTCCCTCTACAACCTCGGCCCCCGCTACGTCCTTGATGCCCTCAGTACCGCTAAGGAAAACAAACCCTTTAGCTCCCTTCACTACCGTCCCTTTTGAAAAAGCCTGCAGTTTACCTCCGTAATAAAGGTTGTACCGTTTGAGCTCCATTTCAGCACCTCCTGAATCTTTATTCGTAGCGGTGTATTCAAAATCTCGGCGTTAAGCTTTACTTTTTACCCTTATCCCCTTTAGGCTGAGTTCGTCTTGTATCCATCAGGACACATGGAGAACTCCAGTATATAAACGCGCTTACTTGCTGTCCCAGTCCATAATATTGAGTTTAGCCCGGTATCGGCTTGGTTTGCTCTCAGATACGCCTCTTATTTTCAGGGTTAAGAAATCCAGCTCGTACTCCTCAATTAGCCCTTCACCGGCGAAGCTAAAATATCTATTATTGCCGATTATAATATGGTCCAGCACTTTAATCCGTAGAATGGTTGCCGCGTAGACTAAGTCCCTGGTTACTTCTTTATCATGCCGGCTGGGTTCAGGGTCACCAGCCGGGTGGTTATGAGCAAAGATGAGAGAGACAGCATTATGCTTAATGGCACTTTTGACAACCTCACGGGGGGAGATAGAGCTGCCATCTATGGTCCCTTCAAAGAGGTCGGCGACTTCAATAATCTGGTTCTGGCTATTTAAATAAATAACCTTAAATACCTCTTTCTTGAGGTCCCGCATTGAGTGGTAAAGGTAATCAGCCATCTCTTTGGCGGATTTATAAACGGGCTTATCAATAATTTTCTCCTTGAGAAACTCTCTGGCTACTTCCTGCACCAGCTTGATGCCAAAGGCGGAATGGGGGCCAATTCCATCTATCTGCTGTAGTTCTTCGGGGGGAGCTTCGAGGACACCTCTCAGGCTTTTGAACTTTCTGAGGGCTTCCTTTGCCTGCGCTTTGCAGTCCTTGCGGGGTGTGCCCAGACTCAGGAGTAATTCAATAATTTCATAGTCGTGGAAGCCGGCGAGCCCTGACTTAACGAACTTTTCCCGCAACCTCTTTCTATGTCCCCGTAACCTGTCATTTGGAGGCATTTTTGGACTTTCCTCTTTACATATTCTAACACCAAGGGATAAATGTTTCTAGCCTGATGTTGTTTATCAACCTCACCCCCTTTATCTCCCCCTTTCTTAATTAAGGGAAGGGGTCAGGGGGATAGGTTACCAAATAATCTCTATAACTTCATTACATTGGAAGATAATAATATAATAAAGACCGAAGCGCTGGCTTAAGAGGAGGTTCATTATGGCTATGGTTTGTTGTGGGCATTGTGGAGCAGCTAAGGGTGTTACGCATCAGTATATGGCTAGTGTGAAGCCACTGGGATATCCTAACGGGGCTGTTTTGTGTTGTAGAAGGGACTGTCATAACCCAGGGTTAGCGTGGCTTAATGAAGAGGATAGGGCTAATTATGACGCTGGGGAGCGCACAATTGTAATTTGGGGACGGAGTGTGAAAGTTCAGGTAGTATAGCTGATTTAGTCATTATTCTCTAACTTTAACCCCTCTTCTCCTACCAGCTCTACCAGCCGTTGACGGAGTTCGGGGCAGTAGTTGGTGGTTATGTTGGCTAGCTTGAGGTTAACTACCCTTTCCTCATTGGTAACCCGCAGGCTTACTTTGTCCTGCCCGGGGAAGTTTCTCAGGGTGTTAATCAGTTTATTCAGGTAGGCTATATCACTCTCCTCATCAGTGGTCTGGGCAATGCTGATTAGCAGTCGGCGACTTTTAGCGGGTGCGGGGTGAGTTGTGGTTTCAGCAACTGTTGCCGGTGCCTCAGCGGGTTCGGCAGCAGGGGGCTGTTCTGCTGTTTTGGCTGCTTCTGGTTGGTAACGGCGGGCACTGTCGCCGTATAGCTGTACCCGGTCTTCCCTGAGCTTTACCTTACCGGCAACCAGCAGTATATTTCCTTCCTGCCATAGCTCCTTGGTACTGGCATAGACCCTGGGCCAAACCATAACCTCAATCTGTCCATCAAGGTCTTCCAGCACGGCGCTGACAAAGGATTGTCTGTCTCTAGTAAACAGCTGGCGGACTGAGGCTACCATGCCAGCTACCACCACGGTCTGCCCAGCTAGATCAGCGTCAATTTGGCCGCATAGGGTGGTCTCCGCACCTAGTTTACTGGCGACTGAACTGAAAGGATGTTCAGAGAGGTATACCCCCATCAGCTCTTTCTCCCAAGATAGCTGTTCCTTGATTGAGGTGTCAGCTGCTTCCAAGTCAAGGCTGGGTAATGGTACCGGCGTTGTCTCTCCCCACAGGTCAAACATGGTAGATTGCCCGGTCTCTCGTAGCCGCTGTTCCCGTTGAGCCAGAGACAGGATGCGGTTGGTGTTATGGAGAAGCGTTCCGCGGCTGCCCAGACAATCTAGAGCTCCAGCCTTAATCAAGCTTTCGAATACCCGTTTGTTTACACCACGCAGGTCACAACGGCGGCACAGGTCTTCAACGGATTTGAAATCACCCTCTTTATGGCGCTCAGTGATGATAGGCTCTATCGCCCCGAGTCCCACGTTCTTAATTGCGGTTAGTCCGAAGCGGATGGCGGGGGTATCGTTATCACCCTTTTCTATGGAAAAGCTGGCTTGACTATGGTTTATGTCAGGTGGTAGCACGGTGATACTCAGACGACGGCATTCGGCGACGGCGCTGGCTACCTTTTCTGACTGACCGGCATTAGTCATCAGGAAGGCGGTAATATATTCCGCCGGGTAGTTTGCCTTGAGATAAGCGGTATGATAGGCAATAAGGGCGTAGCTGACACTGTGAGCCTTATTGAAGGCATAGCCGGCAAAAGGCTCAATGAGGTCAAAAACCTCACTGGCTACCTCAGCTGAGAATCCATTCTTCTTGGCGCCAGCAATAAAACTACGTCTTTCTTTCTTCATAACCTCGGGAATCTTCTTACCCATTGCCTTGCGGAAGATATCAGCCTGTCCCAGGCTGTAGCCGGCCAGAGCCTGCACAATAAGCAGCACCTGGTCTTGATACACAATCACGCCATAGGTTTCCTCAAGAATGCTAGCCAGAGCGGGGTGAGGGTAGCGGATAGGCTCAATGCCGTGCTTGGCTTTGATAAAGGTGGGTATGTGCTCCATAGGTCCGGGACGATACAGGGCGACCATAGCGGCAATATCGCTGAAGGAGGTTGGTTTGAGCTCTTTGATGTAACGGCGCATGCCAGCTCCCTCCAGCTGAAATACGCCGGCTGTTTCCCCTGAGGATAGCAGGTCAAAGGTCTTGGCATCATCCGTCGGGATACGGTGCAGGTCAATATCAATGCCACGGTTTTGGTGGATAATCTCCTTTGCCTTACTCAATATGGAGAGGTTAGCCAAACCGAGAAAGTCCATTTTTAGGAGGCCAATCCGGGCAATGTCGCCCATGGTGAACTGGGTCATGACCGTGGCTTCACCGTTACCCTTACTTGCTCGTTGCAGCGGTACATAATTAGTGAGTGGCTCTTTAGATATAACTACACCGGCAGCGTGAGTGCTGGCATGACGAGCGATGCCTTCTACCCTCTTGGCTAAGTTAACCAGGTTGCGGATGGTGGCATCCTCATGATAGATATTGTACAGTTCACTATTTTCGCTCAGGGCTCTATCCAGGGTCATACTTGGGGCAAAAGGAACCAGCCTGGCAATACGGTCAACATCGCTATAGGGCATCCCTAAGGCACGGCCTACGTCTCTAAGGGCGGCCTTGGCGCCCAATGTACCGAAGGTGATTATCTGAGCGACATGGTCTCGCCCGTATTTCTGTGATACGTAGGCAATTACTTCGTCACGGCGGTCGTCCTCAAAATCTAAGTCTATATCTGGCATCTCCCGGCGCTCCAGGTTGAGAAAGCGCTCGAAGACCAGCTTATTTGCAATGGGGTCAACCTCAGTGATACCAAGGCAGTGGAGGACAGTGCTGGCGGCGGCACTACCTCTAACCCCAAATAGGATGTTATGCTTTTTGGCGAAGGAGATAATGTCCCAGACGACCAGGAAATAGTTAGCGAACTGGGTCTGCCTTATTACCTCCAGCTCATAGTCAAGTCGTTTTTCTATTTCTGGGGTGGGATGGGGATAATATTGGTGAAGATCTTCATGGCAGAGGTCAGCCAGGAACTGGTCGGCCGTTTTGTCTTTGGGTAGCTCTATCTCAGGGAGGTGAAGGCGCCCGAACTCAAGCTCAAGGTTACACACTTCGGCAATACGCTCGGTATTCGCCACCGCCTGGGGAATGTCCCTAAATAGCTCTGCTATCTCTTGTGGGCTCTTGAGATAGAGAAAGTCGCCGGCCATCTTCATTCTCTTGTCGTCATGGATAGAGGTGTTCGTGCCAATGCATAGTAGCAGGTCATGAGCCGAAGCATCCTCCTGATTGATATAGTGGACATCATTAGTTGCCACCAGCGGAATATCCAACTCACTGCTCATGGATATGAGCCCCTGATTTATTTGCTCCGACTCCGGAACGGGTTGCTTTTGCACTTCCAGGTAGAAATCACCAAATGTTTGCTTGTACCACATAGCCACCTGTTTTGCTTCTTGGAGGCGCCCTTCCAGAATGAGGCGGGGAACCTCACCCCCCATGCAGCTGGATAGGGCGACAAGACCGTGGTGATACTCCTCTAGAAGCTTTTTATCTACTCTGGGCTTGTAGTAGAAGCCCTCAAGGTGGGCCTTGATAGTGAGCTGGATTAAATTGCGGTAGCCGGTCTGATCTTTGGCTAGTAGAATAAGGTGGTAATTATCTCTACCACTGGCACTATGGTTGAGGTGGCTATCTTGGGTTACATAAACTTCGCAGCCAATGATGGGCTTTATCCCTGCCTCCTTGGCTGCCAGGTAGAACTCAATGGCGCCATACATAACCCCGTGGTCGGTTATTGCCAGGGTGTCCATTCCCAGCTCTTGGGCTCGTTCAATCAGCTGGGGGATACGGCACATACCATCAAGCAAGCTATATTCGGTATGAACGTGGAGGTGAGTAAACATTAAGCCTTTCTCAGCTTAGCGCTTGACTAATTATAGCACAGGATTAGTTGCTGGGGTAGATAAAAATGCTATGCTTTTTAGCCCTGACAGTGTAAAATCAAGATACTGGCGATTGGAGGTGAGAGTGAGAATTCTGGGGATTGCCGCTAAGTGGCTATTCATATTATGTTTGCCGGTCTTATTGCTGTCGACCAGCATCGGTTGGGCGGTTAATAGCCTTTGGCTCTATAAAGATGGCTTTGAGAGATACAATATCAGTCAGGCCACAGGCTTAGCCGAGGTGGAACTAGAGAAAGCAGCCACCGGGCTGATTAGCTATTTTAACTCTGATGAAGAATATATTAGCCTCACCGTGATTAAGGATGGCGAACCATTTGGGCTGTTTAATCAGCGGGAGGTGGCCCACCTCAGGGATGTTAAGGGGTTGATTTGGCTGGATTATTGGGTTTGGCTGGGTACGCTGATTTACGTTCTGGCTTATGCTGGGGTTAGTCTCTTCTGGTGGAAAGATTGGCGGCGGCTGGCGCGGGGAGTGGTTGGTGGTAGCGGCATTGCGTTAGGCATAATAATCGCTATGGGGATAGGGTCAACGCTGCTGAATTTCCAACAACTATTTACCCAGTTTCACTTCCTTGCCTTTACCAATGAGCTATGGATTCTTGACCCGACTAAAGACTACCTGATAATGCTCTTCCCTCAGGACTTCTGGCAGTACGTAGCCACACTCTGTGCTCTGGGGACAGCGGGCATGGCGGTAATTTTGGGTGGGGTAGCCGGAGGCTACTTAAAGAAATCCAAGGGTGCTTAAGGGGAATCTCTAAAAAGGAGGTGATGCCTTAAAAACCAAGGCTCTCAGGATAGACTGAGTGGCAATCGGGAAAGACCGGTAGTAAATAAAAGGAGATAATGCTTTATGAAAGGGCACCGTTTATTAGTTTTCCTGGTTATCGCTATTTTATGGGTATTTTCACTCGCTGTGGTTGGTTTCGTTGTCGCACCCAACACACCCTTGGAGCAAAATCCCATGGGTGAATATAACAGCTCTATATCCAATTCAAGTACTACCTTGGCTATCTTCGAAGACGAGCAAGGTGACCTCCGGATTGGTATGGTCTGGCTCGACGGGGAGGGTAACTACCGGGTAGGAACATACGGCAAAGACAACATAACTGTCGGCTTTGACGAATATGGTAACGTCTCGGCAAGTAGGCCCCGTCGTAGCCCGGAGTTTGACGGTATGATAATTGATAGTATAGGGCAGGCCTTCAGCGTGTGGGCGGGGAGTGCAAAGTGCCCGGAGACAGAATTAGCGACCAAGGAGATAGAATCAGGGACCGGAGCGGCAGGGTCGGGAGCGGCAGGGTCGGGAGCGGCAGGGTCGGGGGCAGCAGGGCCGGGATAAAGTGATACGGGATTTTATCCGAGCGGCTTGCTGATATTCCCTTTTACCCGAGTTGTAATCAGTACCACGCTGAGGCTCCGTTTTTTCTCAGCGTCTAGACTGGCGTGGCCGTCGGTTATGTCTGTATGCTATATAATTGGTGCGCGTAGTTGAACCGTACTACAATCGCACGAGTGGCAGCAGCTATTTCTATGTGTCTGCGCACGCTTCGTCGCCGCGGCAGTAATTTTGGGTGGGGTAGCCGGAGGCTATCTATTATTTACTCGCAGCAAAGCTGTAGCCTAGCAAGATGTTGCACAATGCTGCTTGAGGGTTATACCAGTATCGCCCCCTAATTTAGGTGAATTGTGTGGTGGGTCAGCGCATTATGGCTGGCGCTGTCCTTTAGGCTGGTTCGTTCAACCGCGCCGTGGGTTACTGCCTAGCCAGGCTAGGTTCTTTCAGGGTTACCTGGATTCTTTGGCTGGCGCTGATGTTTGACCTTAGCATAACCCTAGATTTCTTGGGGTAACTGAAAAAAGTATCTCCTGCCGGTGGCTTCTCTTCTACCTTTTCCACCTCAGCCATATTGGCTAGTCTCTCCGTTATATTTACGAGTGCAGCAGGCTGTACCAGGATGGTGATGATAGTGTCCCGGTCCCAGGAACCAACCGTATGCATGATGCTAGCATAATTCTCATCATCATTAAGTCTCTCTTCCATCTGACACATGAAGTTCCATAGCCGGGCAGCATTAGCAGACGGAGGTATAACCAGCTCAACTGCCTCTTCGGTAAAGTCCCCACTATTCTGCGGCGGGTGCTTACTCCAATAAACCTCCCTGATGGTCTGGGTTAGTTCCGCATGTGTTATGTCTTTGAGAAGGTAGCTGGTCGCCCCGGCCTCCAGCGCCTCAGTCTGATAATCTAAGGACTCAGCTAATATAATGACAACGGCATCACACTCCGGCTCGTTTCTTTTCAAATGGCGGGTAGCTTCAATCCCGTTCATTCCCGGCAAGTGAATGTCCATGAGTACAATGTCCGGGCGGAGTCCGACTATTTCCGAGAATGCCTCCGCAGCATTGGTGTAATCGCCCACGATTTGCATGTCTTCCTCTTGCTCCAGTATATGCCGTAACCCTTGCTGAGTGAGCTCGTGGTCACCGACCAGGACTATTCTAATATCTTTATTCATTTCATCTGCCTTTCTGGTTCTCCTCGGTTGTGGTTGACAACTACCTTGTCTCCAGGAGTTCGAGAAACCTAAAAATCCTGCCCCGGTAAAAGTATCCTGTGTAAACCGCAATACCGACACCGTTCATATTTGCATCGCACCTTGTAAAACCCTTTCCGGCTACAACATGGGCAAGGGGTAAATTTTGCCCCATTTCCCCGTTTCATAGCTTGCCCATTTAGAACTATGTTAGAGACCACCATTACCATTGTTCTCTATATCCTTTCTGGCGAGCTTGACAGTGCCTAGGTAATCATTTTATTACTCGGATTCCCGAGTTCTTTTAGTTAGGTGTTTGGCCATTATTCACTTTCTCCTTGCCATGGTCGTGGGGGACGGTTACCGTGGTTTCGGCTGTGGTTATATTCCCGGCGTAGTCAGTGGCGGTAATGCTGATGGTGTAAACCCGGCCATCAAGGTCACGCCCTTCCCGCCATGCCTCCAGCCAAATTCTCCCCTGGAGATACGGCCCGATTATGGGCTCAACCTGCCCATATTCATCCTTCACCCCGAGTTCAGCTGAGCTAACTCTTGAGAGCATATCACTGGCTGATGCGGTAACCCGAACCTTTACCATCACCTGTTTATGGTTTGCCGGCCAGATGATGCCGGGGTCAACGGATATATTTACACTGGGTCCGGTCTTGTCTATATTGACCTCTCTGGATGCCGGTAGTCCTTCCAGATTACCAGCGTTATCGCGGGACCTGGCCTGGATGGTATTTGTCCCTTCACTGGATAAGGCGAATGGCTGGTGGTAGTTCTGCCATGTCTGGCCGCCGTCCAGGCTGTACTGGGTCTCGGCGACTCCAGAGCCGTTGATGTTATCTGTAGCGGTGAGTTCTACCCTCACCTTCGAGCGATACCAGCCTTCATTACCCTGCAGACCACTGAGTTCGATTATGGTGGTAGGGGGTATCATGTCATTGGGGGCAATGCCGCTGCCTGCCTCGTGGTAGTTACGCTTTGCCTTACCGCCGGCATTAGTTATCAGTGCCTGCTCAGCCGGGCCTGGCTTCTCTTTGAAGGATACTAATACATCCACCTTCTCGGCGTGGGCTGGTGGATCGGCGAGAGCATAGCCGGCTGTTCCAAAAATCAGGGTTAACGCTAGCGTGACGCTGAAAAGGCATAGCCCTATTTTGGCCCCGTATGGATGAGTTTGCCTATTTGTGGTTACAGTATTACCTATTTGCCTCACTAGACTCCCTATGCACTTTCCTAGCCTTAGCTTAAGGGAATTAGCTCACGCTGAGGTCACGATAAGACTTCAAATCCTCACAAAAAAATCACGAGTGTGGCCTAGCTTCAGATAGTCTGGTGGAGGCAAATAGAAAGGAGCCTTCCCGGAAATGAAAAGCTCCTTTAAGTTTTGTGATGTGCTTATTAGGGGGTACTATCTGGTTATGTTTGCTTCACCATAGTGTAGCCTATACCGGGTCTAGTTAAGATATATCTGGGGTTTCTGGCATCATCCTTTAGCTTCTGTCTGAGTCGGGCAATATTCACCTGAAGAAGATGGGTCTCGCCGATGTACTCCTGTCCCCATACCTTATCCAGTATCTGGTTGGGGGTGACCATTCGGTCGGCGTGGCGCGCCAGGTAAGATAGCAGTCTGTACTCCGTGGCGGTCAGATTTAACTCCTGACCGCTCAGCATGGCCCGGTGCCGGGCAAAGTCTATTACCAGTTCTTGGGAAGAGAACGCAGGTTCGGGACGCTCATCCCAGAGGGTAGTGCGGCGCAGCACTGCCCTCACCCGCGCCGCTAATTCTTTCGCGGAGAAGGGTTTGGTTACATAGTCGTCAGCACCGGCATCCAATCCCTCAACCTTCTCCTCCTCGTTACCCTTAGCCGTAACCATAATTATCGGTACTTGCGAAAATTCACGGATACACCGGCATACGGCATATCCGTCCATGATGGGCATTATGATGTCAAGTAACACCAGGTTCGGGTTTTCTTCGTCAAATACGTTGAGGGCAGCTTCACTACTGCTGGCACAGAGTACCTGGTATCCCTCCAACTCCAGGATGCGCCGCATCATGTGCAGTATGTGAACATCGTCATCAACCACCAGCACGGATGTTTTTCTTGATGGCATGCTAACATCATCCTCTCTGGTTCAGAATGCGGGCAACTGCCTCCCTTAGGCTAGCCACACTCAAAGGCTTGACCAGATAGTCAGCGGCGCCTGCCCTGAAGCCTCTGTCTCGTTGTGATATTCCCGCGGAGGCGGTAAACAGAATTACCGGAATTGTCGAGAGCTCCGGTTCACTTTTCATTTGGGCTATCACTGACCAGCCATCACGACCAGGTAGCCTTAAATCCAGCAGCACCAGGTCTACCCGGTTCTCTCTGGCTAATGCTATCCCCCTGTCACCGTTTTCAGCCTGAAGAATCTGGTAGCCTTCAAGCTCAAGTGTCCGGGAGGCAAAGTTTCGGAGGTCAACCTCATCCTCTATGATGAGAACTGCCTTTTTCCGCGACTTTCTCGTCACGACTGTTCTCCTCTATGGGAGTTTCTAGCGGGATTGTAAAGCAAAAGTTGCTTCCCTTACCCACTTTACTCTCCACCCAGATTCGACCGTTATGGGCCTCCACCAGCCCCTTGCAGATGGCTAGCCCCAGCCCGATACCGCCTATCTCCGGAGTTAGTCTTTGCTCAATGCGGTACATCCGGTCAAATACTTTCTCTAGGTCTTTGCTAGTGATGCCTATCCCCTGGTCAGTGATGTTGATTAGTAACTCTTTACCGTTTTGACGAGTTGATACTACCACTTCCGTTCCCTCTTCAGAATACTTCGTGGCGTTATCGAGTAAGTTATCCAATACCTGCCGAATGCGCTTGGCATCAATTATTACCGTTTGCGGTCGCTTGGTCACATAGGCCACCATGTTATGCCGGGAAGCCCTGAGCTGAGCCTCCGCCACTGCCTCTTTAATCAGCTTTGAGATATTGGTGGGTACCCTTTCTATTTTCAGCAGCCCGGCATCTAACCGGGACATGTCCAGCAGGTGGTCTACAAGCTCGGTTAGTCTATCAGTGGCCCGGTCTATGGATTGCAGACAATCCGACTTCTCCTCATGCCCGAGCCTGCGGTTGTAGTCAAGGAGCATGGTCGAATACCCCTTAATGGTTGCCAGCGGAGTGCGTAGTTCGTGAGAAACTGTGGAAAGAAGACCAGTCTTGAGCTTGTTCAACTCCTCGTATTCAACTAGTCTCTTCTCCATCCGTCGGCGCTCGACAACCTGGGTGATAAGAGATAGAAGGCGGGTCATATTGAGCGGCTTGGTTTCATAAGCGACTATGTGCCTCTGCCCGACAAATTCAACGGCAGTCTCTAGTGAAGCATAGCCGGTGTTGATGATATACTCCATGGTGGGTAATAGTTTGGCTAAGTTCTGGATTAACTTTGCCCCTGATATGTCAGGCAGTTTGATGTCGACCAGGGTCAGGTCAAATATCTTCTCTCGGCATAGGGTGAGCGCCGTTTGTCCATCTTTGGCAACCGCGGTTCGGTAACCCTCCGCTTCCAGGATGTACTGCAGGTTTGAAGCTAAATCCGTGTCATCATCCACAATGAGTATCGCAAACTCTGGGCTCATTCTACTACCTCCATTGGATACTCCGTAAGCTCTACTCAGGTTTCTTGAGAGTGCCTCTGATTTTATGTTCCTTAATCTGCTCAAGCAGCATGGCCAGCTCGTTCATGTTGAGGGGTTTTTCCAGACAGGCGTAGGCGTTCTCTCGCAGCGCCTGTTGTGTTAGCTTAACCATCTCCTGCGGATAGCCGGTAATGATAATTACTACTACATTCGGCCGAAAATCACGGATGGACAGGTAGGTCTCCAGGCCGTTCAGGGGCGGCAGCTTCATGTCAATAAGCATGATATCAAAGTTGTTCTCCCGTGCCTTGTCAAGTGCCGTGTTGCCATCATAGGCGATGCCCACCCGGTAGCCTTTAGCGGACAGGATATCTTTCACATTGGCACAGAGATTATGGTCATCATCTACCACCAGTATCAGCGCTCCCTTGGCAGTAGCCCGGGCAATAAGCTCAAAGAGTTTATCAAAGTTTAACGGTTTCTTGAGGGCGCCAAAGGCTCCCTCCCGCAATGCGTCTCTGATGAGCTCTTCAACAGCAAAGGCAGTGACCATAATAACCGGGATATCTGGGGCTATCTTTTTAATCCTCTTGAACGTTTCCACCCCGTCCATTACCGGCATCTTAATATCCATTAGTACCAGTTCAAAGCCATTCTGTTTCACCAGCTCCAGAGCCTTGAAACCATCGTGGGCAGTCACCACTTCATAACCTTTCAGTTCCAGGATGTCGTTTATGTTCCGGCAGAATATCTTATTGTCATCAACGACCAGTACGCTTGACTTTTCGGACACTGTTTATACCTCCTTATCTTCATTTACGTATAGGGGGAGCCGAATGATGATAATCGCTCCCTTTGCCAATTCTGATTTGACCTCTACCGTACCACCATGTTTTTCAATAATCGTCTTAACGATAGACAGGCCAAAGCCGATGCCATTCGCCTTAGTACTGAAGAGCGGCTGGAAGACCTTAACCAGGTTCTCCGGAGCAATGCCCGGGCCGGTATCGGCAAAGGATACTTCAGCCTTGTCACTAGTAGCCCTGCGGACGGTTACTGTCAGCATTCCCTTACCGTCCATCGCCTCGACCGCATTTTTTATTATGTTCCCAAACGCCATTCGGATCTGTTCCTGGTCAGAATTAACCATAATCTCTTGTTCCGGGAATTTTCGTACTACCCTGACTGCAGACGGCACTTCAGAGGTGATTATTGTGTCGTGTGTAATGGTGGTGAGGTCCAGCCCTGATAGTTGCGGTTCCTTCATTCTAGTCAGGTTAAGCAGGCTCTCAATAATGGCGGTAGCACTGCTCACACCGGACCTGATGCGTTCAAGGTGCTGATGTACCTTCTCATCGGCGTCTTTTAGCTTTGTCTTCAGGTAGTATGCCGAACTGTCAATTACGCCCAGAGGATTTCTTAACTCATGGGAAATACTTCCTGAGAATTGTCCCAGGGTGACCAGCCGCTCCTGACTCACCAACCGCTCTTGGACATCTCTGACCTCTTTGGTGCGTTCATCTACCAGCTTTTCCAGATTCTCCGAGTACTTTTGTAAGTGCTTAATAATTGGGTTACTGATGCGCAGGAATAGTATCGCCCCGGCTAAGACGACTAAAATCGTGGAACCCACGGCTATGGCGATAATTCTGAGGAACGGCGCATTAACCTCCACCATGTCAATCTTGGCCACAATACCCAGGTTCAACTCTGCCACTGGCTCATGTGCTGCCAGGACTAGCTCTCCCCGATAATCGTATCCAATTAATGACCCCGATTGTCCCAAGAGCGCCAGTCGCATCGGTTCGGCTACCTCCGAGTTGAAAGGTACTGGCTTGGGGTAAGTAAGGTCGGCATGACGTTGGCTGAGCAGGAAAACAATTAAGTCTCCTTCGTGCCGGGCAAGGGTAAACTCTCCCGTCTCACCAAATCCCTCGAATTCATCATGGGCATCAACGATTTGGCTTAAGGTGGCAGCTTCCGCACCTTCGGGATAATCCTGGCTGTAAATAGCGTTGAATCGGGCAATGGCTTCTATTAACCGCGCTCGACTTTGGGCAATCTCTACCAGCCGTGCTCGTTGTTCATCAAGCGCGGTGTTGTATAGTAAGTAGATTGTGCCCCCGACGACAACTAGAGCAACAGCTATCATAATCACAATTAAGAAGAGGATTCTTCGGCGCTCACTCATAGCATAACTCCTTGTCATGCCATCTGTCAGTCGTACATAGGCTAATATTAGCTCCTATCGTGCCAATTGTCAATCTTAAGCAATGTAATACTACCTCTTATCGTGCCAACTGTCAATACTATGTGCTTGGGACAGCTAGCAGTCCACCTTGCTTGAAAAGAAAAAGAGCCTTCTGGTTCAAGAAGGCTCTTTTAAGTTTTATGGTGTGCCGGAGAGGGGGATAGGAACCAGCTTACTGGCAGCCTTAGATTACTTGTTGGCGAGAAGGCTAATATCTACCCTGCCGTAGAATTCCGCGGTATAGTCCGTTAGCGCCTATGGTTGCCATTTACCGGTCAATTCGAGGGCACTGGCTACGATTTGGCCGACATGGACATTACCAGCGGCATCAACTTCAGGAATGAATATGAACCAGGCATCAAAGTTACCGTTGCCCACAGCTCCGTTGGTAAAGGTCCAACTACCGTTGATAGTCAACTTCGGCAGGTAGGTCTGGAATGCTTCAAAATAGATTATCTCCAGTGGTTGACTTTTGCCTCTCACCTTGATGATGCTGGAACCATCGTCTACCGTAAGCGTACCCACTAGACTGCCGGCTTGGCTCTCATCAACATTCGCCTTATATGTCAAGACAAAATCCCCGCTTATATCACCAGATATACTACCGCCTAGCTCACGTTCATGCACGACCCACCTACCACTTTTACCCGCTGGCGATATTTCACTAAGCAGGCTTGGGGATATGTAAGTGATGTTTCCGCTGGCACTGAAATGTACCGGCGGTGCTGCCAGTGCTGCCATTGGTGTTAACGCGGTCAGGACCAGAGTAAGAAATAGACTGATGAGTAGAAGTTTCCTTTTCATTGTTTCACCTCCTTTCTTTCGTGATATGTGTTCACCTGTCCAATAGGGCTGCCGCCTGGCGGATAGGCAAAACCGAATGTGAACGGCTAGGCAGAAACAGCGGCTGCCGTCAATTCTTTAAACTCAAACTCGTCTTCTTGAAAAAGCCTCAAACAGGCGTCCACTACTTCGGAATCATAGAGAATATCCCTTCTTAATGAGATTTCATTCAGAGCGCTGTCTATACCGAGAGCGGGTCGATAGGGTCGGTGGGATGACATGGCTTCAACAACATCGGCCACACCCAGAATCCTTGCCTCCAAGATAATATCTTCATCAGAAAGGCCTTTAGGATAGCCAGACCCGTTTAGCCTCTCATGGTGCTGGAGAATGGCGCGGGGAACTGGCCAGGGGAATTCTATCGTCTTTAATATTTCGTAGCCTACCGCAGGATGGCTTTTAATGATGCTGAATTCATGTTCATTTAACCTGCCCGGCCGACTAAGAATTTCGGCGGGCACAACCAGCTTGCCTACATCATGGAGGAGTCCGGCAATGCGGACACCCTGTATGCTCTGCTCTGAGAGACCCATTTCCCCGGCGATGGCACAAGCCAGCTCGGCCACTCGGTATTGGTGACCAGCCGTATACGGGTCTCTCGTTTCAATTGCTGATGACAAAGCATGGATAATTCCATCCAGGGCTTTTTGTAACTCACCGTGTTCTCTCTGCATGGCTTCGTAAAGGCGGGCGTTTTCTATGCTTGATGCCACTTCGTTAGAAATCGCTTGCAGTAACTGTCTATCTGCATTGGAGTAGGGTTCACGCGAGAACTTACTACCGAGGAGCAGCATCCCAACCAGTTGTTTCTTGACCTTCAAGGGTACCAGAAGCTCAATTTGACTTGCCGCCGGGGTCTGGCTGTCCGCAGCGGGTAAAGGGCTCGGTGAAGGAATAATATTGGTGTCATCACTATCAATGGGGTGATTCTGGTATTTCAGTGTCCGTGTCAGCAGGCTGCTGGACGGGAAAGATAGTTGGCTTAGGCTATTTTGCCCATAATGTGAGCAGGTAACAAAATCTCCTGTCTTCGGGGAGGGTAACAGCAGGTAAACGCTGCGGCTTTGCATGCCATTAGCAATTGCGGTGACGAGTGATGAGGAGAGCTGTTTTAGGTCCGTAGTGTCCTTGGTTTCTTTGGTGAAACGGCGTAAAGCTTGGAGGTGGTCATACCGCTCACCGAAGAACCACCTGTCCACGATGCGCTGTAGTATGGAGAGGATTGGTTGAAATGCCGCCGCCATAATAAATACGGTTATGATGGTAATGGTCAAAGAGATGGGGTTCAGCAGTTCCTGAAACACTTTACTGAGCAAGAAAATAAGACTCCCGAAAATACCGAAAATGAACATGCTTATCAGTGAATAGGCTATCCCCTTGCGGAGCACCACCTTCATTTCCAGGAGGTCGTATCTCAGCATGGCAATAGTAGCCAGGACACAAAACGCGATATTGCCGATGATACCCAGGGGGTACATGTTCACGCCTAATGGAGGCAGATAGTCAGTAGTAGCGCCAATGAACATCACAATTATACCGGCGATAATATACGAGTCGCGGGTTCTTTCATTGAGGATTCTGGACTGTTTATAGTGATTTATTAGCACCATTAAACCGAGTATTAGGGGAATGTACGCGTATAGAACATAAAGGGAGAAAAGAGGTCCGATGATGGGAGCTTTCCCGTACCACATCATCTGCATGTCCTTAACCACAAGCCCGGTTGGAATGAGAAATATAAAAAGGAGATAGAAGATATACAGGAGATAAGGTATTGGTCTGGGTGGCTTAGTACCGGTAAGGCTGATAGTGAACCGGTAAAAGAACAGGGCAACACTCAATATGGCCACGAGAACGAATTTCTCCCAGAATAATGCGCCCGCTAGATCAGGACTGGAACGCATCATGAAGATGAAGAAACCCCACAACCCCATGCTGATGAGGAACAAGTAGAAGGGTTTCCTGGCCGCATGACGCTGCCCACTGACGATGAGCAGTACCAGTAAGACTGAGCTAAAGACAGCTTCTATAAGGGGTATTAATATATATAGACTCAAGGGCTACCTCACATGTACTTCCTGCTTACTACCCAGGTGAACCAGCTCTCTGATGATATCATCAGAGGCGTTCATGCGGGGTGGTCTGCGCTGGTGCAGTTCTGCCCCGCTTTCTTGTTTTTTTGTGTAATAATCTCTGAAGGTACCGGGACGAAGCACGGCTACCTCAAGGGGGCAGATATTCATCATTAAGTCTAAGTTGCGGTAGCCGGGCTCTATGTTCTTTAATTCGTCGTGTAGAGCGGACGCTATATCTATTGGTAAATGACCATTGTTCAGCTCGATATAGAGGTGCAGCATTGGTTTACCCTGATTAACTTCTTTACGAATCGTCCATTCTTCATAGTTAAGGCTGATATTAGCAATTGCCTGAGCTACCGCTTTTTCGCTTATTCTGGTGAAACCAGCGATGTCTATCAGGTCATCAGCCCTGGCTTCAAAGACCATTTGGGGAAGGTGAATCTGTGCCTCTTCATCGGTCAAAGATGTGATTTTGACCAGGTGCCCCACTCTATACCTGATGAAGGGCATGCCATAAAAACTGGTGATGACCAGTTCATAGCGTTCACCCGGTTTGACTTCGGACAGCAGTACCGTGCGAGGCTGATAAAAAATGTGGCGCTTACATTCCAGCCATTCTGCTTCTGGGATGAACTCGAAGAAATTAGAGTAGGGTATAAACGTCAGTCCCCTCCGGTTCCAGCTTTGCACCGCCACTATACCCGCCTCGGTGCAGGCATGAAGCTCATAAGGGTACATACCCCAGTATTTACGCACCAGCTCTCGATAAATATTGGTGTCAATACCCCAGCCAATGACAGTTTTTAAGGGCCATAGGTCTTTGGGTAATATACTCCGTTTTTCAAGTTTGCTTCGCAGGAGTGCTCTAGCCAATCGGTAGAGTTCGGCCGGGTGTAAAATATGCCGGGAAATATTACTGTTTTCAGAGAGATTATTGAAGTCGTTGCCTACCTTAACGAGCACGCTGGTCATGGCGACTAATATGTCCATGCCGGTTCGCAGGGATACTTCAAAGCCCTTGGCGGTCTTTTCCCTAAAGTCCATACTATCGTGTATATCTGGTGATATAACCGGCCTGAGGTTGAACTTTTGGCTGGCTCCAGATGCCAGTATGCCTGATAGGTAGGGACGGGGAGCCACATTGAATAGCACCCGGTCGCCTTCGGTGATAGAGCTATGCCCTCTTCTTTGGGAACAGGCAAGGATGAGCGCCGACATGAGGTCATTCAGTAACCTATTGTAGAATTGAAGTGTGTAAGGGACTCTCTTGAAAGAGCCTGAAGTACCCGTGGTATGGGCCCAGACATACGGTTTCTCAGGCAGCGAATCCTCATTACCTTGCTCCAGGTCAGGGAGATAGTCTGCATACGTAGTTAGCGGGACCGACTGGCGGAATTCATCAACTTTGGCGGGAATCTTCTTGCCTATGATTCTTTTCCCCAGGCGACAGCGGGCAACTTGCTGAAGTTGCGGCATCAGGAGTGCTTCTTGGATTGCCATAAACTGTTCCAGGGATTGGTCAAGGAATCCGCAGTATTTGCGCCAGAACCTCTCATATTCCGACTTTACCATTGGATATTTAATACTTTGCACAGTTTCCTCCGCTACCTATGCCTCACTGTGTCGTGAGCATAGGCATAGGCTATGGGCCAGGCGACGAGAAGTAATAGAGCGAGGTGGAGGAAAAATAACCCGGTCACTTTGTCGGTCACCATCGACCTCCTTGTTTAGTTTATCTTCAGCTTAGCAAGACTGGCTTACGACTATGTCACAATGCGGCGCTAAATCTTCACAAAAAAATCACAAGGGGGGACGTGGCTTTTGGTTACTGGGGATATGGATGAGGGAGCGGAGGACTGAAGCAGTCTGAATCGGTAAAATAAACTCCCCCCTCCTTTAAGGGGGAGGGGGGAGTGCGTTATGGGATTGGCGGGCAATTTGCTTAAGCTCTCTTGTGAGCGGCTAATCGCCAGACGGTTGTACCAATAACTGCAGCAGCACCAATAATACTGCCAATAAGCCACCAGCTGAACGGAACGATTGGTTGTTTTGGTAGCGGTGCTTCTGATGGCGCCGGTAGCGGTGTTACTGCCGTTTCCCTAACTACAAATGAACCAACAAGTCCATTTATATCTACTTCATAAGTCTCAGCGATGCTCCTGGCGACACTGAAGCTCACCTCCTGGCTGGCGTCGGCATCAAGAGTCAGCTCTTTGCTGGCTTCCTCTACATTATTTATCTTGAGAACTATGATATACTTACCCTTGCTGGCGCCAGTATTGGTGACTATGGCGGAAACAGTCACTTCCTCGGCAGGCTCAACCTTGCGGGGAGTAACCGAGAGAGTGGAGATGGCGAAACTTGCCGGTTCTGGCTCCAGTTCCGCTTCTGGTTCTGGCTCCAGGTCCGGTGCAGCTAGCTTGCCAATCACCGCAAACTGAGTGAGGTGACTTATCCTGGCGGAGACGGTATTTGCCTCGGTGTCCACTGTGCTTTCCAGATTTTGCCACTGCTCGCCATCCCAGTAGGCGATATATAGCTCGTCTGATATCGTTCCCTCAGGTAATGCTTCAGGGTCATAGCTCATGGTCAGGGTTATTGCCGGTTCAAACTTAGCTCCGTCAGGACCGAAATCGTAGGCGCTCACGATGGCATTTTGTGACGGTGGCGCTGGTGGTGAGGTTACCACACTGGCGGTGAGCGAGGTCAGTGCCTTGCCTTTAGCATCTAGTAGCTTTGTTTGATTAGCTATATCGAGGGAAGCCTTTTCATCTGTAGTCTTAACTATGGAATCTTCCTGAATTTTGCCACTCCAGTGCAGTCTTAGGTTGCCCGCAATAGTGGTGAGTCCGCTATCCCTCTTGATTATCGTTGCTGATAGTAGGCTTCCTCCCCCGCCTCCTCTTGGTAAAGATGGTTCCTCGGTAGGTGGCCCAATCAGTGTCCATGAGCTGAAGTGGTCCGGGGATGCGTAGGCGATATTGTTCGCCGTATCCACCGTTGTGTTCACTTCAGTCCACACTCCGGTATCCGGATTTAGGTAAGCTATCTTCAGGTTCTCCTCGACAATACCGGCCGCAGCCAGAACATCAGGGTCATAGTTAAGACCGATGTCCCAATCCACGCCGGCTATAGGTGAGCTTGACTCTATATTGGTTACACTACCCAGTGCGTCCGAAGTCCCCGGGGGTAAAGAACCGAGGGTATCCGGCGGCACGTCCATTTTTGCGGGAGTGATGATGCTGGCTTCAGAACCATCGCCGATTAGGTTATTGATGGTGATTTTGTCGCCCCACGGAGTCTCCATATCCATTGGTGTGCTGGCGGTAATTGTGGCTGGGTCAAGGCGGGGTGATGGGTAAGTGGTCGTGGTGGTTCCTGAAGGCGTGCCTATAACCATGACTTCGGTGCTGTGCTCCAGGGCACCACTGGTGCCGGTTATCTTGAATGTCCAGCTGCCGGGTAGTACATCTGAACTCAGGGTGAAGGTTACCGTTTGCTTGCCTAAACCAGTAGCTGCCGAAGGTGTTACCGTATTCGTGTCATAGGTAATTCCTGATGGCCAGTCTGCCCCTGCTTCGCTCATGGTGACTGCTAAACTTACTTCTCCGGTGAAGCCGTTCAGGGCGGTAATGGTTACTACTGCCTCACCGTTTGCACCGGCGTCTATGGGCACAGTGTCTGGAGCTACGCCGATTGAGAAGTCAGTAGTGTTAGCCGGAGGTATTACCTTGACAGCTACCTTTCGTGTTTGGGTGATAGTATTTCCTACCCCCGATATGACAAGCGGGTATCTGCCTTCAGTAGCTCCAGCCGGGATGTTGATGGTCAGAGTAACCGTCGTCGGGGTGGCGATGCTTGGCGTTATGGTTGAGGCTGGTGAGAAAGCATAGGTGGCGCCGTCTATCGCCTCAAGTCCGGAGAGACTAAGGGTAACCGTAGACTGAAAGGTGCCTAGAGGTTCAACCTTCGCCGTGAATGACTCTGAACCTCCCTTAGGGATGTTTAACTGTAACGGATTAGCGTAGAGTACGAATGTGTTGACTGCCGAGGGCTTTAACCCGAAGGGTCTATCTATGGTTGTTCCACTGGTGCCTCCGGTGACGCTAACCGGGTGAATACCGGCAGTTATAGAGGGAACGGTTATCACCGCGGTAAATGTGCCATCTCCCGCTACGGTTATTGTGTTGGGCACCGTGGTAATGCTTGTACCGGCAAAAATCACCGTCACCGTTTCGCCGGCAGTGAATCCCGAACCGGAAAGGTTTATGTCCGTGTCAACCGAACCACTCATCGGTGAAATGTTCATGTTAGCTCCGGGGGAGCTCACCAGTAGACCGAGTGGAATTGCCCTGAATATCGTGCCCGTCTCAACCTGGAGAGCGATATCATAAGGCCCTATGGGCGTGGCTGAATCAACTGCTATTAAAGTGGTGACCATCAGGTCTTCACCAGGTCTGGGCGTAAGCTCGGTCGGAGCTGTAATTTCCTTAATTCCTCCCGGTGTTCCCGAGAATTTGCCTACGGTATTCCCGGTGGCATCGGTGAAGGTAACCACAACCCCTGGTGGCAGACCGCCCACATTAAACTTTATTGCCTCCATAAATCCATTTTTGGAACTTACCCTGAATGTGGCTTCGCCGCTCTGACCTTGGACTAGCTCCAGAAATGGTGGTGAGACATCAAGGAAAAAGTCAGCATTGGTTGCGGGAACAATATAGAAGGGGCTCTTGGCTGTCTTGGTGCCATCCGTAGCCTTAATCAGGTAAGCTCCTGGTGGCACCTCACCGGCGGCGGGTACGGTAATCTGTATAGCCCAGGTTCCGCCTGGCTGCACCTGGATGGTGCCGGGGGTGATATCAATTGGAGCCGCTACTCCCGGTGGCCCGGCGGTTAAGGTGATTGTAGCCCCGGTGGTGAAGCCAGCCCCAGATATACCGATGTTTTCACCGGGTCTGCCTCTGGGTGGATTAACCGTGGTGGTGGCATAGCCTTCTCCTCCACCGATATTCGGCATCACGCCGAAACCGAGGGGTACTACTATGGTTTCGGTACCACTGACGCCACGGATACTCAGGGGATAAGGTCCCGAGGGTGTTTTTGAGCTAACACTAAGGGTTACAGTGGTACTGCTGGAACTGCCCGGTGATACCGTCACGGTATTACTGGGGGAAAATTCGGCGGTGATTCCCGGGGTGAGACCATCAACATACAGGGTTACATTAGCGCTTGAAGTGCCTACTGACTGCACATTGACCATAGTCGTTCCCTGGCTGCCCTGGACAACAGGGGGCAGGTAAGGTGGCGAGAGTTTCAGAATGAAGGTGGTGTCAACACCCTTGATGGTAAATGGTTTGGAGTCATATACGTAGGCGCTCCCTCCGGTCTCAACTGCAATCGTGACATCATATGTCCCGGGGTCAAGTCCGGTAGGTACCAGGAAAACGCCATTGAAGTTGCCACTGGTATCGGTGGTGAGGTTTTCAGGAATGGCTATCGGCTGTGAACCGAAATTGATACTGGATACGGTCTGGTTGGCCGGGAATCCGCTTCCGGAAAAGGTTACCTTGCCCTTCTTGTCACCGTAGCCGGCCGGAGCGAAATCAGGCTCCAACCTGAATTCAGGCATCTGGAATATGGCCGGCGGCATCACGCCGAAACCGAAGGGTATTACTCTGATCTCGCTGCCGCTGACAGCACGAATGGCTAAGGGGTAATGACCCGGTGGAGCCGAGGCAGTGGTAGTAATGGTCAGTTTAGTGCTGCTCGAACCGCCGGGTGAGATGGTAAGGCTGCTATTGTCAAAGGTTCCGATAACTCCGGGCGGCAGACCATCAACATATAACTCTACGGTCACTCCCTGCCCGGTGGAATCAATGAAAATGGTAGTCTCGCCTGAGTCTCCTTGAGCTACACCGGGTATGAAGCCTGGAACGACCCTTAGATTGAATGAAACGCCGGCACCTTCTATAGAGAAAGGCTTAGCGATAAATACCGGCGGCATGCCTGTCTTCTGGGCTTCGATTTCTACCATGTAGATGCCGACCCCAAAATCGCTGGGGACATTAAAGACGAGGGTAAAATCGCCGTTAGTATCGGCGGTGGTACCGGCAGGGATGGGGAGGTCGGTACCGGCGAATCTGAGGTAGGTAATGGTGGCATCGGCGGGGAAGTCAGTACCGCTAATGGTTACCTTGGCTTTGGTTGGGCCCATATTTGGGTTCAGGGTTATCTCCGGGAAC
>SDBU01002153.1_pt1 | contig 26775 bp, 6 predicted proteins | sample 2277071 | NCBI WGS metagenome assembly SDBU01 (sample SAMN10397929, study PRJNA504765) | marine sediment metagenome | isolation source: marine sediment core GS08_GC12, 126 cmbsf | place: Arctic Ocean: Gakkel Ridge, Loki's castle | collected 2008 | reverse complement strand
TAATATAATTCTGAGAAATCCAATACCCAACACTACTTCTTTGACTCTTGCCGGGGGAACTATCACCGGAGGAGCTTACACTAACTTTGATGCGCCAACCACCTTTACCTCCGGAACCATTAATCTTGGGGACAGCTCAACCATAACAGGTAATGCTTTTTCAACCGCTATACCATTACCAGCCGGCAATACCATTACCATTGGCAATAGTGCCACTATCCAAGCTGACCTAAATATAAGTGGCGGTAGTTTAACGGCTGGAGATAGCTTGAGTTATGCCAATCCTTTAACGATGTCAGCCGGCACTATGACAACAGGTGCAAATACTAGCTTAACCGGTGACTTAAACAATGTAACCGGAGGTACGCTAATATCCGGAAACAGTTCGACAATAGACAGCTCTTCCTCTAATGTGACCGGCGCTCTATCAATCGGATCCAATTCTGCAATTAACCTTAATGATCTAACAATCAACAACGACTCTTCAATTGGTGGAAATTCAACTGTTACCTTAGGGAACAAAATATTAGTAACTAATAATTCAACTTTGACTCTTAAAGGCGCCAATATAGACCAGACATCAGGAGGAGTAGGTGTAACTATAAGGGCGGTCGATGTTCAAGTGGATGCTGGTTCTTCCATAGATGCTGATGCTCAGGGCTATATAAGTGATAGAGGTCCCGGTCCAGGAACGCACAACAGTCATTGCTCTCCTGCATACACATACTACTACGGTGGTGGTGGTGGTGGCTACGGTGCTAATGGAGGAGATGGAACTCTAGCCGGCAGTGCCGGCTCTACTGTTAAGCCAGGTGGAACAGCTTATGGCTCAGCCTCACAACCTATAGATCTAGGAAGCGGTGGTGGTGGAACAAGTTATGGCGGTCATATTGCCGGAACGACCGGTGCTGGTGCCGGAGGAGGCGGCGGTGGTGCCATAAAGCTAATAGTCAGAGGAACTACTAGAATAGACGGCTCAATAAGTGCTAACGGAGGAGCGGGGCAATATCGCTCACAAATAAATAATTGTACGGGGAATAGCAATAAATATTATTACTACTCTGGCGGTGGTGCCGGTGGAAATATCTGGCTCGATACTGGCATTCTGACAGGCTCAGGGGCTATATCTGCCAAAGGAGGTAATTCCGGTGGCACCTATGGTGGTGGCGGTGCTGGTGGCCGGATAGCTCTCTATTATGATAAAAACAGCCTGACTGGTTCTGTTTTAGCAAACGGCGGTACAGGTTATCAAAGCGGTGGTGCCGGTACAATTTATCCTTCACCTAAACCTTACAACCTAAGGCACGAACATCCTGACGATGCAAGTATAAAGTGGAAGTGGCAGGAAAACCTTACAACTGATGATGTTGTTGGCTTTAAGATTTATGAAGGCGCTCATAATCCGGCTGATGCTGCCGGTATGTGTTCCTCTGTTTTATTGGATGAGGTTGCCGGGGGCGCCTCCAGAACCGGCAACTCATATTACGAATGGACGCAAACCGGCCTTAACCCCAGCAATAGTTACTCCATCCATGTGCACCCGGTAGTAAGTGGCGATCTAGAAGTAGCCTCAAAAGAAGAAACTCAAATAATGCCGCCTGAAGATTATTCGCCTATTAACTATAATTTGGTTGACCAGCCGGCCCAAAATCAATTTAACTACACTCGCACCGGTTGGAATTGTATATCAAACATTGTATTTACGGCAGATACAGGAGTTTATTCCGGCCCCTGGTGGAAGAGCTTGGATTGGAGTGCCTTACCACTGGAAACTGGCCAGGCTATCAAATTCAGAGTAAGAACGACAGATACCCAAGCTGAATTGCCAACAGCAACTTGGTATGGGCCCGATGGCCAAGTTAGCGATGTTAATAACTGGTCAGGCAATTATTTTGGCCAAGTCTTTGGCGGCTCTAAAATAGATAGTTTGGGAACTGTATCACCGGCTAGGTTTGCGCAAGTGCAGGTGAGGCTGGAGAATAACGATACGTCCAATCCGGTTTTAAATAACCTTAACTTAAATTATGAAAAAGTTAACCCATTGCAGGACGCAGAAATTGTTCAAAGACGGGCCGATACAAATGAAGCAATTAGTGTTGGTGGGGCGGTAAATACTAATGACGCTATTTTGGAAGCTAATAATTTAGCAAGCGTTTCCGATTCTTCAACTGTCAAAGCCCAGTTTGAAGTCAAATCAGTTAAAGACGTTTTTAATGGTCAGAATTTAACTGATGGCAGCGGTGTTGCTCCTGGCCAGACAAGTTCGGCAAATATCTCCCTAACCGAAGGTAACTATCATTGGCGTGTACGTGTAGTTGATGACAAGGGACGCTACTCAGCTTGGACAAATTTTGGCTCCAATAATGATGGAAGCCCTGCTGATAACGACTTAATAGTTGATACTACTTTGCCGATTACCCGTGGACGTCCTGATGCGCTTTCGCCAAATACCAATCCTATTCCAAGCTGGATATGGCAGCCTTCGACGGATGAGCGCTCCGGTATAAAGGGATATTACTTCTACTTGGGGACAAGTGAAGGCGCTACCGATATTATAGACGGCGCGTTTACTGTTAATGATTACTATACGGCGGGTAATTCTATTACCGAAGGTACTTATTATGCCTTTGTTAAGGCTGTTGATAATGCTAATAATGTTAGTGCTTCCAGTTATATAGGTCAGGCGGTAATTGATTTTGAAGCTCCACCATTTGTAGCAGCGCCTTCAAACTTAATCGTTTGGGCCGATGCTGCTCCTTCAACCAATATAAATCTTACCTGGCTTCCACCTTTAACAGGAAGCGTTGATTATTACAAGATATATCGCTCATCAGTGAGCATAACGGATGCTAATAAAGCGAGTGCCGATATGCTTGGCACTACATCAGATACTGCTTTTGTAGATACAACCGGTCTTCAAGGCAAAAATTACTACTATCAAGTAGCAGTAGTCACCGGTGGCGTTGAGGGCCCCATTTCTATAGGTGTGTTTAACGACCACGCTAGAGTAAGCTTAGGAACTCAGGCTCAAGCGATTTGGACCTCAAAAGCAGATTTTGAAAACAATGCTTCTACAACAGATACTTCGGTTAGCAGAACATATATTGATACCACAAGCTCAAGTGGTGATGTGAAAATATTAGCAAGCCAAGAGAACGATCCTGTTAATGTTGATAGCGGAACAGGCGCGGATGGAAATTATACATTAAGCACAACAAAAACAATTAAAGATATCTACGAGATAGACTTAGGCAAAGGTGCTGGCAGTTATGATCCTTCAACAGGCGCGGTTCCTAATTTTAATAATCTAACTATTACAGGGACAGGCATACTTACCACAAACGCCCTCGTTCAATTGGAATTAAAAGTTAAAGATACGCTTATCATTCAAGCAGGCGGCAAAATTAATGCTAGTGGAATGGGTTATGTTGGCGGTAGCGGTGGTAGCCCAAGCTATGGAAAAGGATCTCCCGGTAGTGGATCGGGCGGTGGTGGTGCTAGTCCAAATCAAGGTGGCGGCGGCGGAGCCGGCTATGGCGGCACCGGCGGCAATGGTGGAATAAGAAGTACTGGTGGTTTGGGTGGCGCTGCTTTACCGACAGATGTTCCAAGCTTCGGCTCTAGTGGTGGCGGCGGCGAAGGCGGCAGTGGAACTGCCAGCGGCGGCAACGGCGGCAACGGTGGAGGCTCAATAAAAATCCAGGCCAACTCTGTAAATATTAGCGGAAGTATAACTGCAAACGGAAACAATGGCGGTAATGGCGGCGGTTGGGGCTCGTCAGGCGGCGGTGCTGGCAGCGGTGGTGGCGTCTACATTTTGGTAGATACAGGTATTATCAATGTTGGGAACATTTCGGCTATCGGTGCCAAGGGCGGCAATGGTAGTAATACTTACACTTATCCTGGTGGTGGAGGAGCCGGAGGCGGTAGAGTATCAATACAGGCGCCTTCAATTAACGGTAGTGCTTCGGTTGGCGGGGGTAATGGCGGAAGTTCAGGTGGGGGTAGCACTAGCCAAGGATCTCCCGGTAGCACCGGTACCTATGTTCCGGTTCAGCCATTTTATAACTCTGGCACTCTTGGAGGAACAGGCGTAGGTCTTAGAGTCGGTAGTCCAACAGGAGGGCCGTATGAATGGACTTCTCTTGATTGGTCAGCTTCAGGATTATCGAGCATATATAAAATAGGAATCCAGGTAAGAACGGCTGACACATGGGGAAGCGGCAATACGGGTTATATTAATCCGTTTGATGGTACAAGTTCATATTACTATTTAACTTCTGGTACTTCAGGATCAATCTCCTTGTTTACTTCCTCTGGGGCTACAAAAACCTTAGAAATTCGGCTTAGTTTTGAAGGGAACGGAGCCAGCACTCCTGTTTTACATGATTTGACACTTACTTACTCAACAATTCCTCAGCCGGAACCTAATAATCTATATCAATACAGAAGCGATGGCACAACTGAAATATCGCCAACTGAAGGCACTAGCGAAACAACTGTGAAGCTTAAAGTAGCTAAAATGAAGGGCTTGCCTGATTCAATAGCTCTAAAACCTCAAGTCGAGGCAAAACCGGTAGGAACTGCTTTTGATGAAACCGATATTTCAACTGGCTCAGATGTTGATTATTCAGGAACACCGGTTGATGGTTGGGTGACTGCAGGCGGATTGCAAGCAGGTGCTGAAACAAAATATCACTGGCGGGCCAGAGTTGTCGACAATATAGGACGAGCCAGTGCTTGGACTGAATACAATAATAATAACACTGCTTTTATAGTTGACCAGGTTAATCCTTCAAGACCGGGTATACCCAAAACTCCAAACCCGACGCAAGAGACCAATCCTGCTTTTAACTGGAAAGCTTCGACTGACAATGGCAGCGGCATATACGGCTACTATGCAACAATCGGCACAACGCCCGGCGGAAGTGAGATAGCAGACAGAGTTCTAACCAGGACTAATTCTTATACTGTTCAAACACCTCTTGCCCAGGGAACATACTATGTCTACATAGAGGCTCTTGATAAAGTCAAGAATATTAGTGAAGCCAGCGGCCTGAGCTCGGTTACGGTCGTCGACAGCAGTATTTTTGGTTCGCCGCCTTCGGGCTTGATTGTCTTAGCTCAAGACTATCCGTCAAGCGACATTGATTTAAGCTGGAGTGAACCGCTTAATGGAGCGCCTACTTACTATAATATTTACCGCTCTAATCTACGGATTACGGATGATAATAAGGATCAAGTAGCTACTTTGATTGGCTCAACGGCAACAACAACGTTTACTGACAACTCAGCGGTTTCGGGCACGACTTACTTTTATCAAGTCACCGCTGTTGCCACTTCTGAAAGCCCAGTATCGGTAGGTGTTATAAAGGATAATGCAATGGCCAGCAAGGAAGACAACAGTAGCCTAGAACAGCCTATATTAAGTAACATTAGTCAATTCAAATCAGATAAAAATACTGTTGTACCGGTTGATGGCGGCACAGATGCGAACAACATATTCTTAAAGGTTAATAATGTAGTTGGTTTAAATGATTCAGAGGATGTCAGGGCTCAGTTTGAAGTTAAACAAATAAGCCAATCTTTTAACGAAAACTCTCTCATTAATGGCACTGTTGTATCTAACGGTGAAAGTAGTTCGGTTCTGGCCAAAGATCTTAAATTACTCCCAGATGATACTAAGTATCCTTATGGTAGTCCTAACTATATGCAGTATCATTGGAGGGTTCGTTTAATTGATGATAAGGATAGAGTTAGCGATTGGGTGTCTTTTGGCAACAATAACGATTCTCCGGCAGAATCTGATTTTTATGTCGATAAGCCGCCTGAAAAACCGTTAAGGCCGCTCACTCAAAATCCTACAAGTGATAAAACGCCTACATGGACCTGGCAAGAAGCTAACGACATTGGCCGGGCAGGCGTAAGAGGTTATTATTTCTATCTCGGAAAATCATCAAATACTTCAGAAATCGTTAATGGTGATTTTGTGTCAACTAATTCTTATGGTGTTAAGTCACCGCTTGAGGAGGGCATTTATTACGCGCGCATCGTAGCAATAGATTCCCTTGATAACTTAAGCGAGGCAAGCAACGCCTCACAACTTTTGATTACTAAAGATGAAGCTAATTTGATTTTGGAACCGACAGCTTTAAGTGTTGCCGCTCAAGGAAGGCCAAATAAGGCCGTAGACCTGGCTTTTAGTGCACCTATTTTAGGAGATGTCGATTATTATAATATCTATCGCTCCAGTGAGAGGATAACTAATGCTAACCTAGCCAATGCTGAACTTATCGGTAAGACTTTTGTAAGCGCTTTCACCGACCATGATGTTGCAGCCGGCGAAGAATACTATTATCAAGTTACTTCGGTAGATAATTTGGGGCAAGAAAGTTCTATTTCAACTCAAGTAATAAACGACTCGGCAACGATTTCAGAAGAAACGGACGATGTTTACTGGACCGATCAAAGTGATTTTGAAAGAAATGCATCTACTGTTTTAAAACCTACTGATTTAAGCAACTTGGATACAAAAAGCTCTTCCGGCGATGTAATGTTAGCGTCGCCTAGGGATTATGGTGATGGGAAAGATGGGTCGTTAACTGTTGATTCGGGAACTTTTGACATTAATGCGGACGATAATCCTAACAATGCGAGAGGGGCTGCTGACGGTATAGCTACGGATACTTCTACTACTTTATCAGCTGATTCAACTATTTTATTTGATGTAAGCAGCATAAGCGGGTTTGTGGCAGGCGACGAAATATTAATTGCCAACACCAAGTCCGATACCGATGGAACTCAAGAAACAGCTATTATTAATGACATTTCCGCTAATACGATCACTTTAACGGAGGCTGTAAAGAATAGTTATGGTGGAAAAACTTCTGTAACCAGGATTCCTCACTATACAACTGTTTCTGTTGAGCAAGGAGCTACATTGACTGCCGGTGGATGGAATTCCAGTTCAACAGCTGGCGGAATCGTGTTCTTTAGAGCAACCGGAACGGTTACAATTAATGGCTTGTTAGATCTAGATGGAAAAGGCTACAAAGGAGCGCCAAGTACAGGGTACGGTGCTCAAAGCGGCACAGGCCCTGGCAAAGGCGGAGGCTCTCCTTGTTTTACGGGTGATGGCGGAGGCGGTGCCGGCTATAGTGGAAATGGAGGTAAAGGCAGTGGTGGCCGTTACGGATGTGCCGGTAGCGCCGGTAGCGCTTATACAGCCTTTCCGGCTCTTGGTTCCGGCGGAGGTGCCGGTAGTGGCTATACTAGTGGATGGCACACTGAGGGCGGCAATGGCGGTGGCGCTTTGACAATTTATGCCGATGAGCTAGCGATTAACGGAAGTGTCGTAGTTAACGGAGATAATGGATTTAATAGCGGAGGAGGCGGAGGCGGCGGCGGTTCAGGAGGAAGCGTATATATAAGAACTAATAGATCCATAAGCAATAATGACGCTAATAGAATTTTTACTAAGGGCGGCAACGGCGGGGTCGGTGATGGCAACGGCGGTGGGGGTGCTGGCGGAAGAATAAAGATTGAGTCACCATCTAGCTCGGACACCGGAACACCTTCTGTAAATGCCGGAACCGGATTTGCTCCAGGAAATCCCGGCGTTTATGAATTTACTGAGACACAGTTTCAACCTTCAATCGGTACAATCGGGGGCCTAGGTTCCGGAAAAGTCGGCTTAAGGGTAGATGCAGGTGCAAAAGTCAAATGGGAACTGATTAATTTTGAGGCGGTCGAAAAAGTTTGGCAGGATGTTGAGATTCAGATAAGGGTAGCCGATACTGAAGCTGCTCTAGGCTCATCCCAGTTTGTTGGCTATGACGGGACTTCTAACACTTGGTTTGATTCAGAACATAAAGTCATCCCAAACAGTGTTTATAATCGCCGTTTTGCTGAGCTTATGGTCAAACTGAGTTCAGCGCGTGCCGACAGTCCCGTACTAAAGAGTGTAAACATGAACTATTCTGCTACCGGTTTAAGCGGCATAGAACAGTATAAAGCAGATGGTGTAACAAAGATTGAAATTGGCAAGGGTAGCAATGAAAACTCGGTAGTTTTAGAATTTGATGATTTAGCTGGTTTGGGAGCATCAAGCGCTTTAAGAGCCCAATTCGAAGTTAAAGAAATCGGCATTGATTTTGACGAAACAAATTTAATTGACGGAAATATTGTTGCTGCCGGGCAGGCCAGTAAGGCTACGATTAACAACTTGACGCAAAACAAAGGCTATCATTGGGGGGCAAGAGTGATAGACGGTGATGATCGTACGTCTGACTGGATTGCTTATGGCGATAATGGCGAAGATAAGGCCGACTTTTATCTTGATAATCAAGTACCGGCTGCACCCTCAACACCTGAAACCTTCTCGCCTACAACCGACACGACTCCGACGTGGCGATGGGGCAAAGCAAGCGATAACATTTCCGGAATCAAGGGCTTTAAGATATTTGTTGGTACAACGCCGGGTGCTACCGACATCGTTAACGGAAATATTGTGACCAAGAACACTTTCACTCACCAAAGCGTTCTTGAGTACGGCAAGACTTATTATGCATTCGTTAAAGCCATTGATAATGCGGACAATGAAAGCGCTGTAAGCCAAAATGGTGAAGTGAGGGTACTTTTAATAAGCCAAAATCTTCTTGCGCCTAATGGTTTAAATATAAGCCTTGTTTCAGAACTTGGAAAAGATGTTGAAGTGAATTGGCAAGGACCGCTTTTTGGGGACGTCGATCATTATAATATCTACCGCTATAGCGGTAGAATAACTGATTCAAATAAAGCCGCTGCCCAATTTATCGCAACAAGTTATTCGTCGTCTTTTGTTGATAGCGATCAGAGCAAGTCAGATCAAGCCAGATATTACTATCAGGTTACTGCAGTTGATAAAGATTCGAACGAAAGCCCTGTCTCGATTAACCCTATCAGTGACTTTGTAACTTTACTGTTTGATAAGGCAATTTGGACAACTAAAGGTGACTTTGAAAACAATGATTCAACAACAGGTACGTCTACTTATAGAAAACAAATCCAAATTACCGGTTCTTCAGGTAACGACGACGCTGATGTTAAGTTAACTACTGCTATAGATACAGGCACTGGGGCAGACGGTGATTATATTATTAGTGAGAACAAGGCAATAAAAGATATCTATGAAATAGACCTGGGGTATGGTGCCGGTAGTTATAATCCGGAAACCGGGGCTGTCCCTAACTTCAACAAGTTGACTATTGATAGTAACGGGGCTATAACTACTAGTTCTTTAGTCAGCATAGAGTTTAGAGTAAAAGATACTCTTACTATAGAAAGTGGCGGCACAATTAGTGTGTCTGGAAAAGGCTATAGCGGCGGCGGCGGTATTAGCGGATATAGGGGGAGCGATGGCAGAGGGCCAGGATTTGGTCAAGGCGGTAATAGTGCCGGCGGCGGCGGCGGAGCAGGTAGCGGTGGCAATGGTGGTGCGGGCAGTGGCAGCTATGGCGCTGCCGGATTGAACTATAAAGGTCATTTCACTTTTGGCTCAGGTGGCGGCCACGGAGGTCGCAGTAGCACCCTCTATTCAGGTGGTGTAGGAGGAGCAGGCGGTGGGTTAATAAGAATTAATGCAAATAAGATCGCTCTTAACGGAAGTATTAGTGCTAGCGGTATCAAGGGCAGTGGCGGTTACAGGTGGTCGTCCGGCGGCGGCGGCGGTAGCGGCGGCTCTATCTATATTTTAAGTCAGAACAATATTTCTAATGTCGGTGGAATAAGCGCTAATGGCGGTAACGGCGGCTCATCTGACGTTTATTTTACAAGTACGCGTGGCGGCGGCGGAGGCAGCGGTGGCCAAATATATATAAAGGCGCCTTCAATAAACGGGACATCTTCGGTTAATGGTGGTAGTAGAGGTGTTGGTTACCGAGGTAGTCCTAGTGGGAAGAGTCAAACTTATTACAGTGGTACATCGGGCGGAAAAGGTGTTTATACGGGTACAGATCTATCCACGCTTCCTATGGGAACTATTGCCAACTTACGGTTTGATGCTGGTGAAAACAATATAGCCGATTGGCACAGTCTTGATTGGGATGCTGAGCCACTTCTAAACGGACAAGATATTCAATTCAGGATAAGAACAGCCGATACTTTATCTGCTCTTAAAGAAACTCTCTTTGTTGGTTATGGTGGGAAAACTGATACTTGGCTTGATAATAACAACAAAGAAATACCAAGCTTTGTTGCTAACAGCCGCTATGCGGAGATAATGATTAGGCTCACTTCAACGAATTTGGAAAGCCCTGTTCTTCACAAAGTAAGGCTAAATTATCGTTTATCGCATTTAAAGATCCTTTCCTTAAAGCAGCAGAATTCAAATGGAAGCGCGATCGGCGTTGGAAAAGAAGCGGTTGGTCAAACAGTTGTGCTTGAAGCTGATGGGCTTAGCGGTTGGCAGGGATCAAATACCTTAAAAGCGCAGTTTGAAGTAAAAAGAACTGACGAATGGTTTAACGAGAATGACTTGATAGATGGTAGCATGACAACCGAAGGCGGCCTTAGCAGGGTGCAGACGAGCAAGCTTTACGACAGAGCATACCACTGGCGGGCAAGGGTTGTCGATAATCAAGGCAACATTTCCGATTGGCTGAGTCTAGGTGGTAACAGCGATGGAAGCCCGCCGACTACTAAGGCTGACACTGATTTTTATGTAAAAGCGATAGAGACGCCGATATTTGATTCACCGCTGGATGTATTTTTAACTGCGCCATACGGACTGCAAGTTTCTATGGCAAGCGAAAGCGTAAACGAAAAAGATGTCAATATGAACTGGTTAGCACCTGCGTCTGGCGAAGCGCATCACTACAACATCTATCGCGGACATTACACGATTACGGAATCCAACAAAACGGATGCGATGCTTTTGGCTTCTACTTCTGATACAAGTTTTGTAGATGCCGATAAAGCGAAAGTAGCGGGACGCACTTATTATTATCAAGTATCAGCCATTAGTGAAAACGGTATAGAGAGTCCGCTATCAATAAGCGCATTAAACGAAAAAGTGACGATACCCTCCGAGATAGCAACATGGACAACAAGGGCTGATTTTGAAAACAACGCATCGACTACTTCAAATGCAACGACTTTAACCGGTTTGGACTTAGCGACCTCCTCAGGAGACGTTAAACTAATCGGTCCGGCAAGTTTTGGAGACGGCGGCGAGGGAGATTTAGTCGTTGACGGTACTACTGCTGCAAATTCTACGAGCGGATTCAAGCATGACGCATCCAATCCTTTTGTACATGACGGCGTCCATAATTATCAAAATGTAACATTGCAGAATAACGCTGTTATGGTGCACTCGCAAACGACCGCTGTGGAGATAAATGCACTTGGTGTTATTCGGATTGATGATTCTTCGAAGATTGATGTCAATGGCCTGGGGTATCTCGGAGGCACTTCATGGCCGAATCTTAGCGGCGGAGGTCCCGGTGGCGGACGAGGTGCGGGCGGAGGTGCCGGAGGAGGCGGCTACGGCGGTAAAGGCGGAAATGGAGTTGCAGGCGATTTTGGTTATTTAGGATACGGAGCCGGTGGAGATGCTTTACCTGTAGATATTCCTTCTTTTGGCTCAGGCGGCGGTAGTAGTTCGAATGGCGGAAGCGGCGGCAAAGGCGGGGGATCATTAAAACTTAGAGCGAATTATATTTACATAGATGGAGAAATAAATGCCAACGGAAATTCCGCCGGAGGCGCGTCCGGAGGAGGGGCCGGAGGCGGCGTGTATGTTGAGGCGTACAATGTAATAGCTGTAGATAAAATATCTGCAAAAGGCGGCAACGGCAACGGCAACGATTGGCAGATAGGAGCAGGCGGCGGCGGAGCAGGCGGGCGCGTAAAAGTAATATCTCCGTCTGTTAACGGTTCGGCTGATGTTAGCGGAGGCAACGGAGGAGTTGCAGGGAATCAATCTTATATAGCTCAAAACGGTGAATTAGGGCAGTTCTCGTATATAGATAACACGACAACTTATTCAGGCACTATTGGCGGAACAAACCCGACAGATAAGGGTTTGCAGTTTGATGCGGGAAGAAAAGTGGGTTGGCAAAGCCTAAATTGGAGCGCCGAACCTATGCAAGGCACTCAAAACATTGAGTTTCAAATAAGGACGGCTAATACCTTAGCCGGACTTGCCAGTGCTAGCTACGTCGGCCCTGACGGTACATTGGATACTTTCTTTGATGAAAACAGCAAAGTTATTCCGGTAAGCGTGGCCGATAGCCGCTTTGCTGAAATTATGGTTAAAATCAGCTCTAGTGACGCAAGCACACCAATATTGCATGATTTGAGTCTTAACTTTAATACCATGCCACCTCCCATAGAAGAACTGGCTCAACATAAGACCGAGGGGGCAAATCGTCAAATCCCGGTTGGTGGCTCTGTAGCCCAAAATAAATTAAATCTTGAAGCAAGAGGTGTTCGTGCCTTTGCTGATTCAATTTCTGCTTATGCTCAGTTTGAAGCAAAACCCGTAACTAATGTTTTTGACGGAAGCGGTTTGATTAACGGAAGTACGACAACAGTTAATATCAACAATTCTACAAGCACCGCCCTTATTGATAATCTGGATACATCAATCGCTTATCACTGGCGGGCAAGGGTCGTAGATGATCAAGATAGAACGACTGACTGGGTGTACTTTGGCAAGAATTCAGAAGGTAAGCTTCCTGCCGTCTATGCTGATCCTGATTTTTATGTCGGGATTGATGACGTCGGACCGACAGTTCCCGGGCAGCCTCATACGGCTTCTCCGACGGCAAATAATAGGCCGACCTGGGCGTGGAACGTTTCAAGAGACAAATCAAGCGGCTTAAAGGGTTATCAAGTATATCTTGGCTCAACGCTCGGTGGTTCGGATATTATTAACGGTAAGTTTGTCTCTCACAATGATTTTGCTCCCGAAGATGCGCTTGTTGACGGTAATTATTATATGAAGGTAAGAGCCGTAGATAATGCGGGCAACACAAGCGCATTCAGCGAAAATGGCGAAGTTACAATAAACTCGGGCTTAACTGATCCGCTGGTAGTACCGCCATATAACTTAAACGTTTTTACTGATGACCAAGGACGGATATTTCTGACTTGGGAAAAACCGATACTGGGAACAGTTGATCATTACAATGTTTATCGCTATTGGAAGAGGATCGATGATAGCAACAAAAAATTTGCCGAGCTTATTGATCAGGTCGACGATACGGAGTTTATTGATGCTAGCGCCAGCAATGATACCACCTACTATTATCAAGTCACTGCGGTTTATAGTGGTGAAAGCGCAGTTTCAACCTTTGTTCTTAATGATTATTATTTTGGACTTAACAACGAAGCGATATGGACTGCGTGGCAGGACTTCGATAGAAACGAGTCAACGACAAATAACGCAACAACCAGAAGCAATGTTATGGTTGCCGGTCCGGGCGATGTAAGGTTGCAAGCTACCGGTGTTGATTTAGGGACGGGGGCAGACGGTGTTTATACGCTCGACACAACAAAGTCGATTAAGGACATCTACGAAAATGACCTTGGTTACGGCGCTGACAGTTATGATCCTTCGACCGGTGCTGTTCCTAATTTCAGTGAATTTACTATTGCCGGAACCGGATTGTTGACGACTCCAATTACCGATCCGCCTACTTCATTAGAGTTTAAAGTCAAAGGATCGCTTGCTGTCAACTATGGCGGGAAAATAGATGCAACCGGAGCGGGGTATGCCGGTGGAGCAGATGCAGGCGGATATAGTCCTGGAAACGGAAAACCTACAAGAGCTGGAAGCGGTAGTGGTCCCGGCGGCGGAGGCGGCGGTAATTGGTATTGGGGTAATGCTGGTGGCGGAGGCGGCGCAGGTTATGGAGGCATAGGTGGAACTCGTACTGGGGCGGGGGGGTCAGGAGGAAGCATTTATGGAGCGCTTCCACAGCTACCAACGTTTGGTTCTGGCGGCGGCGGCGGATACGACGCCGGAGGTGGAGACGGTTCAGCTGGTGGTGGTTTGATAAATATTAACGCTAGCACTGTAAATATAAAGATTAACGCGACGATTTTGTCAAATGGAACCAATCTTAATTATGGTGGTCATGGCGGTGCCGGTTCTGGCGGTGGCATATTTATTAAGACAATGTCTGGTATTAATGCAGGCAATATATCTGCAAAAGGTGGCAAAGGTGGTGAAAGTGATCGTGGTGTTGGTGGTAGTGGAGCCGGAGGCAGAGTTGTTGTTAAGGCGACATCAGATACGGGAACACCGAATGTTTCAGGCGGACCACTATTGAGATATGCGGGTACCAAAGGAGGCACAGGAACATACGATATGGAACCGTTTGCTTATGATTCTTCTTTCGGTTTAATCGGAGGCACCGGTTCCGGTGATATCGGCCTTCAATTTGATGCTGTGGGCAAAGTTGACTGGCAAAGATTGCAGTGGGACGCTGAGCCGCTTCAGGCAGGTCAAAAAATCGAGTTTCAAATAAGGACGGCTACTACTTTAGTTGGATTGGATAATGCCACGTACGTCGGCACCGATGGGACGAGCGGTAGTTGGTTTGGTGAAAACAACAAAAATATTCCGAATAGCGTTGCTGACGATCGTTTTGCCGAAATAATGGTTAGGTTAACTTCTGATGGCACCAACACGCCGGTATTGAATAGTCTAAGTCTTAATTATCAAGCCCTAAAAGCTCCGAGCGCGAATTTGGCTCAAGAAAAAATTAGCGGTGAACCTATGGGAGTAGGCGCAAAGATAGCAAATGGTGACGTTGTGCTCAAAGTAGAAGGTATGCAAGCCTTAAGCGGTTCGACTGGCCTAAAAGCTCAATTTGAAGTCAAGCAAATCGGCCAAGCTTTCGATGAAACCGGTTTGATAGATGGCTCTGTAGATCAAGGCGGCGTAAGCACAGCTACGATAAACAAGGGTGTTGGCGGCTATCATTGGAGGGCGAGGTTAACTGACAACGAAAGCCATGCGTCTGATTGGGGTTCTTTCGGTGGCAACCTGGAGTCAGCTACTGACTTTGAGGTAACCGGTGTAGTTGAGCCACCTTCTAAGCCGGGCGTTGCAAGTGCATTCTCGCCGACAACTAATACCAAGCCTACGTGGTATTGGAATCCGTCTTCGGGAGGAACAGGAGGCGTTAAAGGATATTACGTCTATGTAGGAAGCGCTCCTGGTCTTAGCGATGTCGTAAATGGTGAGTTTACGCCTAATACCTTCTATAAACATAGCGCATCTTTGAGCCAAGATTTCTATTATGCTCGCGTTGTTGCTATTGATAATGCTGACAACCTAAGCCTGACAAGTTTTCCTGACGGTCAGTTAGAAATACTTACAGATGCTGCTTTGAAAGCCCGAACACCTACCTTTCTAGATGTTGCCGAAGAAGCATATCCGAGCACTAGAGTCAATTTAAGCTGGCAAGAATCACCATCAGGAAACGATGATTACTATAAGGTATACAGAGAAAACGCTCCTATTACTGATGAAAACTTAGGCTCAGCTACATTAATATCCGGCGAAGTCAGGAATACCGGTTACACTGACAAGAGCACGCAAGCAGGCCAGACATACTATTATCAAGTTACAGCTGTTAACAAATGGGGCATTGAAAGTAAAGTCAGCATTATGGTCATCAACGATAAGGCCATGATTGCGGATCAAACAAGTTTTCTATGGACTACAAAAGCGGATTTTGAGACAAATGATTCAACAACTAATAACGCGACAACGAGAACTTCTGAAATTGATACCTCGAGCGCTTTTGGAGACGTGAGATTATCGCTTCCGGCTCAAGGTGAGGTTTTTGATGTAGGCACGGGCAATGATGGTGACTATACGCTCGCCCAGACAAAAACAATCGAAGAAATTTATGAAGTCGATCTTGGCAATGGGATAGGATCATATAATCCTTCAACAGGGGCAGTGCCCAATTTTAACAATCTAACTATTGCTGATGGCGGCGTACTGAGCTCGAGTTCGCTGATTGGAATAGAATTTAAGGTCAAAGGTACTTTGACGATAGATAGCGGCGGAAAAATCGACGTTAATGGCTTGGGTTATGCAGGCGGCGCCACCGCGTATGGCACGGGACGCTCTCCAAGCGGAGATGGACCAGGTGGCGGACAAGGTGGTGCTTGGTGGTACGGCAATGTCTATGCTGGCGGCGGCGGCGGACATGGAAGCTATGGGGGAGATGCAGGCGGAACTGGTTCCCAGCCGGGTAAAGGTGGTCCAAGTTATGGAGCGTATCCGGAACATCCAACATTTGGATCAGGCGGCGGCGGCGGTCATGAGCTTGCCAATAGTGACGGTGCCAGCGGCGGCGGTTCAATAAAAATTGAAGCAAGCTCAGTTATTATAAACGGTGAATTACTGGCAGACGGAAACGCTGCGCTAAATGCGGGAGGCGGCGGCTCCGGTGGCGGAATCTATATACTAAGTTCAAATGAAGTCATCAGCAATTTTTACGCAAGAGGTGGCCAAGGAGGCTATTATAGAGGCGGAAGCGGAGCAGGCGGTAGAGTTGTTGTTCAAGCTCCCTCAGTCGTGGGAATACCCGAGGTTAGCGGTGCTCCAGCGAACGGTGGGCTTATCAATCCAGGTAAAGCGGGCGGAACCGGAACATTCACGGCCGTAACCGTACCCACAGTCAATGGGTCTATCGGGAGCACAGGTACAGGATTGCAGGCAATGGCAGACAAGAAAGTGAAGTGGATCTCCCTTGCTATTAATACTGAGGATCCTGCAAGCGAAAATATCAAGATGCAAATTAGGGTTGCTGATACTGAGGTAGACTTATCGACTGCAAATTACGTCGGTTCAGATGGCACGTCAAATACATATTTTAATAAAAATAATTTGCAAATCCCAGCTTCGATTGGTGCATCAAAATGGGCTGAGATCAAGCTTATTTTGAGCACTAATGAAACCTTGGTGTCGCCAAATATTCATAGCATCAAGCTTAATTACGAAAATATTGCGGCTCCTGAGGCTACTTCTCTATCACAGCATATGACAAATGATCAAGTAATACCTATCGCTCAAGTGATAAATACAGCTCAGGTCAAACTTAAAGTTAACGGAATTGTTAGTGCAACTAACGCAAATGCTGAGTTTGAAATAAAGAAAACGACAGAAGCTTTCAGTGGCGCGAATTTAGTAATCGGAAGCAGTGCAGCAGGCGGTATAAGTGAGGCAACCGTAGCAGGACTCATACCGGCTAAAGCTTATCACTGGCGGGCAAGAGTAGTCGATAGCTCGGGAGCACAATCAAAATGGATATCATATGGGAACAATTCTGATGGTGACCCTCCTGCAAAGAGGGCTCAAGCTGATTTTATAGTAGAAGGAGACCTTTCACTTCCAAGGAACTTAAATGTAGTGGCAGCTGTGCCACCTGAAAAAGCGGCTAATCTAACATGGAGTGCACCTCCAGTTGGCAGCGTGGATCACTACAACATATATCGCCTTGAAGATGAAATAACCGATAGTAATTTCAACCAGGCTTCAAGGATCTCAAATAACACTAAAGTAGCGTCTTATGTAGACAAAAATGTTTATCCGGGGGATACGTATTACTACCAAGTAACAGCGGTTGATAGTAACGGTAATGAGGGCGCCCTCTCCATGTTTGCAAAGAACACCAAAGCATATATCCAAAATAAAGCGGGAGAAGACGAGCCTGATGATAATCCGCACAAAGGTTCTGAGTATTCAACAAGTGGCGCGTACTGTAAAAATTGTCACACTATCCACGAAGCAAAAGGAGATAAAAAAGTTTTTAGAAAAGTAGGCGAAGAACTTTGCTTTACCTGTCACGATGGAACAGGCTCAAGCTTTAACATCATGGTTACGTTTAAAGACAAAGCAGCTCACGACAAGTTCTGGGATGCACCGGATGATACCGGAATAAAGTGTACTAAATGCCATCACCCTCACGGGGCTACAAACTATCAGGGCAAAGACAGCGGCGAGCGCATGACCAAAAAAGTGGAAGAAAAACTTTGTCTTGATTGCCACGACAAACCGATAAGCGTAAATAACTGGAATATAGCCGAGCAATTTGGCAGAAAGTCTTCTCACGCGGTTGAGAGCACAACGACAAAAGACGGCTTAAAAGGAGCCAAAGTAGAGTGTTCCAGTTGCCATAACCCACATGTTGCCGAGAAAGGTAAGGCCTATGGTGAAGAGGGCGTTAGTTTAAACGATATTACTGGCAGGCTTATAGATCCTACGAACACTTTTAAAAAGTGGGACGGCTCACTAACGGAGTTTTGCCTCAAGTGCCATCAAGGCTGGAATAAGCCGGAGAAAAAAGCGACGGCATCTGAATTTGTACCATACACGATTGAGTTTCCAGATGTTGCTCAGATACTTTCTCCGTTTTTCCCGGGCTGGGATAAAACAGATTATAGGCAAGCGGCTCACGGCCAAAAAGAATATCAGTGTAATCAATGTCATCAGCCTCACGGCTCGGAAAACGACAGGCTTAATGCTTTCAACATTAGCGGCGGCTTAAAAACATATGATTTGCCAAAACCTGGCGAGGAGACAATTGCAACATATGAACTGGCTGCTGCCCAAGATGATTATAGTGGTGGCTCTGGATTGGGCTATACAGAATCAATTTCTGCTAATAAGTTTGGTATTAGTAAAAATTGGTATTCATACCGAACCTTTTTGCGATTTAAAATTAATCTGCCAAAAGATGCGATCATAATAAAGGCATATGTGGAAAACCTCCAAATGAGTGATGGCTGGTTCGATCTAGCAAGTAGGAATTTTTATGTAAATATTATCGACCAAGACAACGTTGGACCTTTTTCCGGACAAAAGGCAACCTATGATCTTCCCGTAACTAATTCTATTAGCTGGCCAATTGACCCCAACCCAGTGCCTACAAGAACACCTGATATTTATACTTTAGTACAATCTTTTATTGATAGGGTGGGTTATAATGAAGATAATTATTTTGGTATTAGGTTACATGGTGGCAGTGACAAGTACGATATAATGAGTTTAACGAATTATGAGAGTGGTGGCCGGCCACGCCTGAAAGTAATTTACTATCCGACTATCCAAGAAAGGCCTGTTCAGAGTAATGAAGATGCTCTAGCCTATGATTTAGGTGTAAAGGAAGAACAGCTTTGCTTTCAATGTCACCGCCCAGGCAACGACCAAGGAGCTCCCGATATATACACTCCTTTCTATAATAGAAATTACACCCACAACAAGCTCTGGGATACAGGTAAACATAAGGATACAGAAGATTCTTCCAATCTAAGCGATGCCAACCGTCATAGCGAATGTCAAGACTGCCATGATCCCCACAAGGCTAAACCGGAAAAACATGTTCTCGGAAGTAATCTTGCCAGCGGTCCGATTACCGGAGTCAAGGGTATCGGTGTCATCAACGGAGCTGCTGGATCACAACCTCTGCTATATCCGGTGAATCAAATAACTTATGAATACGAACTCTGTTTCAAGTGTCATAGTAATTATGTGACAGGAGGCTCAGGTTCTAATAGGGCCAAAGAGTTTAATCCGAATAATGCCGCTTATCATCCGATTGAAGGATTAGGCAAAAATCTTGGCATTAAAGACCAGGCTTTTGTATTGGGAACGCCTTGGAACCCGACAGCGGGCGATGATCCGGATTATGGTTTGACCGGAAACGTGGGCGATCCCAACTCCAAAGTTGATCCTAACTACGCTAATGGCGCGAGGGTAACTTGTACTGATTGTCATGGAAACAGCGAACCGGGGGCAAAAGGTCCGCACGGATCAAACGTTCCAAAAATATTGAAGAAATCGGTTCCTAATCTTTGCTTTCAATGCCACAGTAAGGCAGTATATTGGGACGGCACTTCTAGCGGAAGTCGATTTCCAAAACATCCCGGTCGCGGAAAACACAACAAAGTGTCATGCACAACTTGCCACTCTGTTCATGGGAGCGCAACCAAACCCCATATGATTGAGGGTTCGGGGGTAGTCACATGGTCTCACAACGAGACAGGGGACAACAGTAACTGTACTGCCTCTTGCCATGATTCAAGCTGGGGCGGAATGAAATACAACCATAGCTATCCTCATTTTAAGCCTTAACTGGGGCTTGAGTTCTGTTAAAATAATAAGGTAAGGCTATAGCAATATTTAAAGTAATTATGAAACTTGCTGCTTATTTTATTTTCGTTAACCTTTTCCTTGTATCTCTACTTGGGTGCGTTAAACAAGCAACTGTATTTAGCACACCAACGATTGTTTTTGTGTCCAATCAATATGGTAATTACGATGTTTTCACCACAGATGAGAAAGGCGCGAAAAAAAATCAATTAACGAATACACCTCAAGACGAAAGGCTACCTCGGTTTTCGCCAGATGGAAAAAAAATCGCCTATCTGGTCGCTAAAGGAACAGATAACGATATCTTTATTATGGATGTTGATGGCTCAAATAAAAAAAATCTTACTCCTTGGCCCTCAGACGATATCGGTGTTCAATTTTCAAGGGACGGTAAGGAAATCGCTTTTATGTCAGACAAGGATGGAGACTACGAAATATATATAGCCAATCTAAATGGAACTAACTTAAGAAAATTAACTAACAACAATAAATTTGATGGTGGTCCCGTTTTTAGCATAGACAACCAATTTATATATTGGGCCTCAGGCATTTCAAAGAAAGTGAGTGAAACAGACATTTACCGCATGAATATAGATGGCTCTAATAAAGCACGCTATACCTCGCACGTGTTAGATGAAGGCGTGGACTCGGTATCTTTTGACGGAAAATGGTTAGCAGCTAGCGCTGAACGAGATGACGACTGGAAGATATTTATTTATAGCGCCGATGGGAAAGAAGTGTCTCGGTTTACGAAAAATAATTTTTATAACTCCAGGGCAATTTTTGCTCCCAAAGTCTATAAGTTGGCTTGGACGGCAAAGCCGGCTAATAAGTGGGATATTTTTGTATCCGACCTAAAAAAACCTAATGAAGTCATAAACTTAACTGAAAGCAAGGGTGACAATTTCAGGCATGATTGGTCTACTGATGCTAAGAGAATAATTTTTGAGTCCAACCGTAGCGGAAATTGGCATATTTATTCAATTGTCGCAGATGGCTCGGGCCTAAAAAAGATAACAAAAGGCAAATATGATAACCGTGAACCGGCATGGAGACCAAAGCATTGATTAATAACAAGCAGCAATTGATAAGTAGAAAATTATTGAGGTCAGCGTCTTGCATGGAAGAATTGCTTTTGGAACGATTTTAGTATGAAAAAACTATTAGCGATTATTGTCATTCTAATATCTGTATCAGTATTTCTTTCACTTACATTTTTCAAGAGAGAGAATAAGAAGCCGGTAGCTAAACCCGACATATTATACGCTTCAAACAGTGGCGCAGACTGGGATATTTATACAATCAATACAGATGGTTCAAATAAAAAGAAGCTTACTAATAACAAAGCTAACGACTACATACCATCTGTTTCGCGTAATGGTCAAAAGATCGTCTTTACATCTGAGAGAGACGGTAACAAGGACATCTACGTAATGAATGCTGATGGTAGTGGCCAAAAAAATCTTACAAAACATAAAGCTGACGATACGGAGGCCTCTTTTTCAAGTGATGGCAAGTTTATAAGTTTTAGCTCTAACAGAACAGGACTCTTCCAGATTTATATAATGAAAGCGGATGGAAGCAAGGTCAGAAGGGTGACTTTTAACAAGGAGAACGACTTTGGGCCTGCTAATTGGTCACCTAATAATAAGCATTTGATATTTTTATCGCATCAAGATAAGCCAGAGGATCATCTTGAGATATCAATTGTCAATTCAGACGGGACCAACAGGCGCAAATTGACTTCGCGAAACCTGGGAGAAGAAGATAAAAGCTGGTCTAAAGATGGTAAACAAATATTATTTGCCGGTGAGACTGACAAATCCTGGCAGATTTTCTTAATTAATACTGACGGAAGCGGACTTAAGAAGCTAACCAATGGAAGTGCCCATCATTACCGCCCCTCTTTTTCTCCTGATAACAAAAAAATAGCCTATACGGTGGTTGATGACGAAAAATGGGATCTTTGGATAATGGATCGGGATGGAAAAAACTCAAAGCTTTTAGTCGGGCAAAATGAAACCGGCCACGATAAAGAAGGTGAAAAAGATGATGGCCATGAAGATAAGCAGAGTGGCTCTCATTTTTCTCCTAATGGCAAGAAAATCCTTTACTCTGAGACTTCCTCCCACAAAAATGACTGGAAAGTATTTGTCATGAATGTCGATGGCTCGAGCAAAAAACAATTAACTTTTGGAGAATCAACGGATTGGTATCTTAGCTGGTTTCCGAATAGCTTGAAATAGAAAGCCAATAAACAATTCACCTTTTAGCCTTAATATATTGCCAAGTCTACTAATTTCTGAACCAATAAAACTGTACTTCAAATCTAACGCCAAATTTGATTGCGATAATCGTATTAATATATCTATCTAAAATAAACTTTAACGATTTTCGGGTATAAGTGTTTCATGCAAAAGAAGCAGACAAATTATGAAGCTTATAAAAAACTAGTTTTGCTAATAAAGCAAAATCCGAGCTCGTCAGAGTATATTCCGATAATTGAACAACTGGAGCCTGAACCTGATTACCCGATTGACGAGCCGATGATGTTTGATTTGCTAAGATATGGCCTAGCCGAAACTGCTAAGTCATATCCGGCAGTAGCGAAAAGAGTTAACGACATTGAGCACATAATCGAAGCTGATTATCAGGCTTTTGATCGCTTTCATTATGATTTGTTGGCAACTTATTTGTACGACTTATCCGAACATCTTAGTGGTGAGCATGAACCGAGGCCGGTTGTAGCCAAAGACGAGGTTAGAAAGTTGAAAGCTTTTGCGCGCTTATTCGAGAGTCTGGCTGCAATAAGTACTAACAATGCACAGATTGCATGAAGGAAACGGATATCAGGCAGGAAGGTAATGACCTGTGTTTTTTTTAATATATATTTTTTATCTTTCCAATGTCTAATGACCAATGATTGATATGGGTAAGATATTTTCATGATTAAAATCGGAACGTCCGGGTGGAGTTATAATCATTGGTTTTCAAAATTCTATCCTAGAGATCTTCCAAAAAAGCAGTCGTTTGTTTATTATCAATCCGTTTTTGATTCGGTTGAGCTAAATGTAAGCTTTTATCGCCTTGTTCCAGAACAAGTTTACAAAGGATGGCAGAGCAAAGTATCTGAGAATTTTGTTTTTGCCGTGAAAGCCAGCCGCTATATTACACATGTCAAGCGTCTGAAGGATTTTAAGGCTTTTGAGACTTTCATTGGCCCGGTTATGGCCTTGAAGCCCAACCTCGGCCCCATTTTATTTCAATTGCCGGCGAACTTTAATAAGGACCCGGAGCGGCTTGCTGAATTTGTGAAAGAGCTGCCTGATGATTTATCATTTGTTTTTGAATTTAGGAACAGTTCTTGGTTTGATTCAGAGATCTACGAAATACTCGAAAACAAAAATATATCTATGGCAGTAAGCCGCAGCGCATTTTTTCCCTACAAAGAACAAAAAACAGCCGATTTTACCTATCTGCGATTGCATGGGCCCGGCAAGCTTTACGCAAGCAATTATACAGATGAAGAGCTTGGAAAATGGGCCGATAAAGCACTTAAATGGGACGTGAGCGGCCAAGATGTGTTCATGTTTTTTAATAATGATTTCGAAGCTTTCGCACCGCTTAACGTTATCAAGCTGAAAGAACTAATAAAGAAAAAGATCAAAAAGGCTGCTTAGCCAACGGCGATTTTGATATTGTATTCATATGATGAATTTGCCGGCTATTTTAGCAATAGAGACGTCTTGCGATGAGACCGCGGTTGCGATAACAAAAGAGACAAAAGTCCTTAGCAGTCTGGTCTCGTCCCAAATCAAAGCCCATCAGCCATACGGAGGCGTAGTGCCGGAACTTGCTTCAAGAAAGCACGTCTCAGCTATAAATTTTTTAATAGATAAGGCTTTGGAAGAAGCAAAGCTGTCTTTTAAAGATATTGATGCGGTAGCGGTTTCGGGCGGGCCGGGACTCGTCGGTGCATTGATGGTCGGAGTCACGGCAGCGAAGACACTCGCTTTTTCATTAGAAAAGCCGTTAATCGCTATCAATCATGTTGAAGCGCATATATTCTCGGTTTTGCCAGAACGAAAAATAACTTTTCCGCTTATATGTCTTGTAGCCTCAGGTGGCCATACAATGCTGGTCAATGTTAAGGGGTTTGGGGATTACGAGCTCTTAGGCCAGACCTTAGATGATGCAGCAGGGGAGGCATTTGACAAAGTAGCGAAGGTCTTAGGCATGCCATACCCGGGAGGGCCTCAGATCGAGAAAGCTGCAAAGAAAGGAAACAAAAAAATGTACAAGCTTCCAAAACCTCTTATTAATAGCGGTGATTACGGATTTAGTTTCAGCGGGCTCAAAACCGCGGTTATATATAAGCTAAGAGATTTAAAGGCACAGAATGTTTCGTATAAGCCTGCTGACATGGCGGCTTCGTTTCAAGATGCGGCATCTGAAGTCCTGGTTTCAAAGACGCTTATTGCGGCGATGGAGTTTAAAGCTGAGACTGTGACAATAGTTGGCGGAGTAGCATCAAACAACTATTTAAGGGAAAAGCTCGAAAAAGCTACAAAGGAATACGGTATAAAATTGGTACTGCCTGAGAAAGAGTTTTCCACTGATAACGCGGCTATGGTCGGATTTGCTGCAAGCCATTATTATAAAAATAAACAATTTAGCGATTTCGAATTAAGTGTAAATCCAAACTGGCCTTTACCTTTGACTAAGTAAATCAAAAGAAAATTACTCGCGAGCCTGTGGATAATGTGGAAAAGTTGGACAATAGGACAACAACCATGGAATATATAAACGTATAAATGAACAATGTTTAGACTCTAAGTAATGTTTCCATATACGATATAAATAATATTTTGAAGACAGCAAAGACGCTCAAAACAACTATTATAATTCTAGTAAGTGCCGTAGCTATGGCCATACCTTTTTTGGTCCAAGCATATCCTTACCTGACTGCATTATCGCTGGTTGCGGCCATAATAATGTTTGTAAAGGCCAAGACTAATTTCAGTGCGGCAATCATGGGATATATTTTTGGTTTTATATTTTTCCTGCTACAGACTTCTTGGATAATTTCCTTAACAAAGTTTGCAGGCGGGTGGGCTTACGCTGGCTGGTTGGCTCTGACCCTATTTCAGGCGCTTGCTTTTCTATTTTTCGCAATTGGATTAAGAGTTATCCACAGGAAAATAAATAATTGGGTTGGTGTATCTGTAGCAACCGCACTGTTCTTTGTTTCTATAGAAATCATCCGGGCAATAAATTTAATTGCTTATCCATGGGGACAATTGTCGATTCCGTTTGTCGACGCATATCCGCTATATAAGTTTGCGGTTTTGGCGGGTTGGCCCGGCTTAACTTTTATTGTAGCTCTGACAAGCTCTTTGATTGCTTTTTATTTCCTTAAGAAACCGGCGATTAGGCAATTATCGGTTGTTGTTCTAATCATGCTAACGTTTTTGGTGGCTATTAGCTTTGTTAATACAAATCCCGAAGGCTCTTCAGTTAAGGCGGCAGTCATCCAGACAAATATTGATATGACAGACAAAATGGCGGGCAGCATTGAAAAACTGCGCTTTGACACACTTCAAGATCTTGTTAAAAAAGTAAGTAAAGGGACACAGATTGCCATAGGCCCTGAATCAGCTATACCGGGCTTCTATCCATTGAATTCAGCTTCTTATGACTTACTCAGCAAATCAACAGAAGCCAAATTGATTATAGGAAGCTTAAGAGAGAAAAACGGTTTTACCTATAACTCCGTTATAGGTTTGGGTAATTACTATGATAAAAACAAGTTGCTTTTGTTTGGGGAGTATATTCCGTTTGACTTTTTAAAGAGATTGATTAAGCCACTGAATGAATCACTAGCTGCCGGCGAGAAAGCCAAACCGCTAGGGCGGCTCGCGCTTTTGATATGCTCGGAATCCGGTGATTCTTTGTACGCTAGAAACATTGTCAACAAAGGTGCGCAGATTATTGCGGTAAGCTCAAACGATGCCTGGTTTGCAGGAAGCTCTGCGCCGGCCCAGCATCTTCAAAATACAAGGCTCAGGGCAATTGAGAACGGTCGCTATTTGCTTATGTCAGCGAACTATGGCTACTCGGCTATTGTGGGGCCCGATGGGAAGATCATTAAAAAGACAAGACTAGGAGAGGAAAAAGTTTTAAATGAGAACGTGAAAATGATTAAAGCCAAAACTTTTTATACAAAATATGGTTTTTGGACGACGCTTTTATTGTTGGCAGGTGGTCTGGTATCGGTTATTTATGCGCTTGTAGCTCGAAGAAGTTGACTTTAAGCGTTAAACTGGTGTAATATAACATTTAATTGAATAGGATATAAAGCGATGAAGGGATGGAGTACCTTTGTCTAAGTAGTGTGATAGAGAATCCGCCCATAGGCTGGAAAGCGGTACACGAAAAGCAAAGAGAAATGGTCCCGGAGCTTCCGAAAGAAATCCTTTGACAATAGGAGAGTAGAGTCGGACGATAAGCTTTCCGAGAAGAGCTGAGAGTAAATATTTACTCGCCAAGTCTTGTGTTGTAAAGCATAAGTAAATTTGGGTGGTACCACGAAGATGTCTTCGTCCCAATCCGGGTCG
>SDBU01002152.1_pt1 | contig 26778 bp, 45 predicted proteins | sample 2277071 | NCBI WGS metagenome assembly SDBU01 (sample SAMN10397929, study PRJNA504765) | marine sediment metagenome | isolation source: marine sediment core GS08_GC12, 126 cmbsf | place: Arctic Ocean: Gakkel Ridge, Loki's castle | collected 2008 | reverse complement strand
ATGATACTTTAAGAATATTTGAAGATGGAGATACTACACGGATTGAATCAGATAATCCAATTAAGGTAGGTAGTGGTAGTATTGTTATTACTGATGATTCTGTTTTAATAGGTTGTTTTGTGAAGATTGGCGGTGATGCTGCTCCCAAAATCAAGATGAAGAAGCTCACTGGCACAACTGGTGGTACTGAAGGAGATCTAACTAATTTAACTCACGGATTAACTGTAAGTAAGATTATTGGATGTCAGGTTTTTGTAACTCAAGTTACATCAAGCAATTTAGTTCCGCCTGCATTTACATGTGTTCCTGAACACGAATACGATTTTTTTATCCTTGGCTCTGTGGTGAGGATTGTTTCTGACAGCACCAACAGCGGCAGTATTGTAAATCGTCCAGTCACAGTTTTAATAACTTATGAGGAATAAAGCATCAAAAAATTACGGGGCATTAATTATGAAAAAAATAGCTATTTTAATAATAATATTGGGATTTTGCACTATTGCCTGGATTAGAACATTTAAAGTCGCACAGATAACCGATTTTAATTCAGAAGTAACTGCAATTGCAACTGAAATTGTAGATGATTCTGCTATTGTAGTTTTTAACGATTCTACATCGTCTATATTAGGTTGGATTTCAGATTCTACTCAAGCTGCAATTGATACAGCAGGGAATAGGGTTTTACCAGAAACGTTAGCTGATAGTCTTGCTGAATATTCCAAGACTACAGATATCGAACTAATCTACGTAGATGCTGCTGAAGCAGACACCCACGCAACTGTAATACTTTCTGCTAATGTAAGGACTAATATTGCTACGACAATGAGAATTTATGAAGCAAATAAGTTTGTTCTTTCTGGCGATAGCTTAAAACTTAAATATACTGGTGATGATTCTATTGTTGCCCACGTAGTTGTAGATGTATCAATACAAGAAACAGATGGTTCATCGGATTTTGAATTATACATAGGTTTAAATGATACTACTTTTAGAAGTGGAATAGATAGGAAAGTGGCTAATAATGATATTGGTGCTTTTGGCAGTAGTCGGTTTTATTCAATGGGTACAAATGATTCAGTATGGTGTTTTATAGAGAATGAAAGTGGTACTCAAGATGCTACTATAACTCATTTGGATGTTACAATAAGTGGTAGGAAAAAGTAGGAGTTTTTATGGCTGATATATATCATATAAAAGAACAGACTATTACAGGGACAGAAGAATCCCCGCAGACTTTATATTATAAGGATTTAACAGGTATAACTAACGACCCGCCTGGTGTAATTAAACCTACACCTGCGGTTGTAGTCACGGGTATATCACAGGATGTTGAAGTAACGGTATTTAATATACGGAACAATTCGTTTCAAATTAAACGGTCTGAACTTGGGGGCGATGTTACTGTAAAATGTAATCTTATGATTTGCACCGGATTAGTTAGAACCGAATGGCATTCTGAATTAATTCCAAGTGATTATAGATTAAGAAAAGCTGTTAGTGCAACTAACCCGAATCAAGTTGAATATTCTTATACAATGTGGAAAAAGTATTTATTCATAACACCTGTTCCTGATGAAATATGGAGTTTAAGGTTATGGTATAGATACAGACAGAAAATTATATCGCTTAATCAAGAAATAGATTTAGACCAGAACTGGGCTGACCATTTAGAAGATAAGGTATTACAGAAATTATTATTATTAAACTCGAAGAACCCGGATGGGACAATAAACAATGCTGACTTAACACTTGCAGGTGCACACGCTATGGATTATGAACGAAAAGTAATGCAAACGAAAGTTGATTTATTAAAATTACAGACAGGTGGCAATACAATAATTAAACCCTGTCCGCTTTAAAAGAAGATTAAATGGCAAAACTTAAATTAACAGATTTTAAAGGACAAAACCGTAAAGTAGCGAGAGTTAATCTTAATCCGAATCAGTTTTATCTTGCTCGTGATGTGCGTGTAGATAAAGAAATCGGTAAGATAATGATACGACCCGGGCTTGATGCTAAATATACAAGCGGAACGCCTACAATAGATGGTATTATACATAAGATTATTAACTGGATAGAAGCTGATGGCGATGAACGTGTTTTATTAATTCAGGCAGCGACAACAGGTTGGAGAATTCAAGAAGGAACGGATACAGCATTAATTACAGCAATGTTAGCAGATACAGGATTAACAAGAGGAACTCATCAACCTAATGTAATTATACATAATGATATAGTGCGTGTTTATCTTGGGAATATAGGTGGTGCAGTCCCACTATTAACTACTTTATGGTATGGGTATATAGACAAAACATTTTTTAGGGATATTCATAGTGTTTCTGATTTTGCAAAATATTATTTAGCCAGCACACATTTGTTTGATGACCCGTATATGACTGATGCAAGTGCTTGGGATACATCGCCAGAATGGGGAAATAACGGAATGTTGCGGTTGGATAAGTTTAACGATACAGGAGAAAGTGATATAGTTAGTCCTGTTTACCGGATAACTTATATATATGATGGTTATCAAGAATCGACTTTTGTACGAAATGATGCTGGTGATTATATAGAAGCGTGTAGTACGTTTAGTGTAAGTGGCGATTACACTACTATGCGTCTTTACATTTTGGGTAGTGATTATAGTAATGCTTTGCGAGTTCATTCAGCAAGGGCAGGATTTAATAAACGTATAACAGGAATAAATGTTTATAGAACTAAAGATACAGTTACTTATGCTGAAGGTGGTTGGGGGAATAGGTCTTATCCTAAAGCTATTTCTGATGGAGAGGCGATAGACGCAAGTTGGTATTTAGTTAAAAGTATTAATATAGATTTAAACACAGGAATTGACGGTGCTGATTGGGCTTGGGATTCAGGTAATAGTTGGTATCATTTACAATTTTATGATAGAATAACAGATACTCTTTTGACAGATAAACAATCATATGCTACAAGAACAGGGCACGAATCAACGTGTGATTTTGCGGATATGTCTTATGTAGCATATCATAAACAGCGTATTTGGGCTGTTAAAGTATTTGATAGAACAGGTTCGGGTATAACTGGGGATGATTCAAATAATAAACTTTATTTTTCTTCAGCACAGGTTGTTTCAACAGGAACTAATTATGCACTTGATAGTATAGCTAATTTGAATTTTATATTTATAGGTCAAGATGATGGGGCTATACCGACAGGAATAGTAGAATGGGGCGATAGACTATTAATATTTAAAGAAGATTATAGATACAAATTTTTTGCAGCGGCGACAGTTGCTAATTCTTTTGTAGAAGAAACAATTAATAAGGGTTGTTATGCACCTCGAACATTAAAGAAAACTTCGTTTGGAATCTTTTTTCTTGCACGAGATACAGTTTATTTGTTTGACGGTGTAAGAGACATTGAAATCGGGACAGCAATTGAGCGTCAATTACAGGCGGATTATACAGCGGCTCAATTAAAAGCAGCGTTTGCGGTTTACGATAACGAACAGCAACAATATTTGTTATTTATCAGTGATGGTAGTGATTATACTTGTTTTGTTTTATCTATGCGTATGAATCCGCCGGAATGGACAGAATACAGGTTCTATAAAGGTGTTTCAAGTGTTACTTTAACTGATGCTCATTATTTACCTGATAATAAGGTATATATTGCCGTAAATACTAATTCAGTTTATTCAGTTGACCAGTTAAATGAAGACAATGTAAATGATAACGGTACGGCAATCATACCAATAATTCAAAGTAAAATATTTACAGGTTCGGGACAAGATAAAAATTTATTATTTACAAAAGTAGGGATAAGACATAAAGGACGGGAATTTACATTACAATTATATAAAGAAGGTGGAGCTTCATTAGGAACTATAACATTCAGTAATAATACAAACTTATCAAGTGTGTTGAAGAATATAGCAGAGACTTTTCAAGCAAACGAAGTATATTTTACTATAACGAAATCTACCGATGCGGATTCGGTAACTAATTTTGAAATAGATGATATTGAGTTTGATGTAGACGAACCCGATAGGATGTTAGAATAATGAGTGAATTTACAATAACTACAACTGCACCGTTCAAGTTCAATAATGCAGAAGATTTAACGCCAGAGAATATAAACAAAATTCTTGAATGGATTGCAGGGAATTTTAAAGACATTGAAGATAAAATAAGAAGTATAGATGATAGAGTAACTGCATTAGAATAAGGGGCAAATATTATGCCAATAAATCCATTAACATTATTAGCAATAGCACAAACTGCTGGCAATATAGGCAAGTCATTATTTGGTGGGAAAGCACCAACATATCAAGCAAAGCCATACAGTTTTGATTTACCACAGGCGGCAAAGAGTTATCTTTCACAGCAAGCGGGTGCTGAAAATGTTGCGTTAGGACAGCAACGCACACAGGCGTTTAGCGATGTAGCCAGTAATTTAGCTTCACGTGGAATAAGTGGTGGCGCTGCAATATCGGCAGAGCGAGGAGTGGGGCGTCAGTATTCGGATGCGTTTACGAGTTTACTATCAGAACAAGCACGACGTGCATTAGGATTAATTGAAACTATTAACCGGTTCGGACAGGGAGAACGTGGAATGGAGTTTGGTAGTGAGCGAATGGCATCAGCAGTAGGTCAAGGAAATATAATGGATATAATAAATTCGTTAATGGGCACAGGGACAACGATAGCGGGACAGCAATTAGCTGGCAGAGAAGCAAAGAGTTTAGAAGATACTATTAGAGAGGTTTTTGGAGGTAGAGGTGGAGGTGGATTACCGCAGAATACAGCAAATATACCATTTAATCCTGTTAATCCATCTTTTGATTTTGGTGAAACAAATATATTCAATTAATAGGTAAATATTATGGCAGACCCATTACAATTATTTCAGGCAGGTGCGGAAAGGGCGGCACAGTTTCGACGGATGGCATTGAACCTACGGGCACAGTCTGGATTACAGAAACAACGGGTAGGTGAACAAAGAACTTTAATGCAGGAAGAAACAGCATTACAGCGAGAAAGCCCGTTATTCAAAGTACAGGTAGCTAATTTAGAATCATCAATTCGGTCAAGAGATGCAGATATTAAGTTTAATCAAAACCAATTACAATTTAAAAGAGAAGATGCTGTAAGACAACACGAAGATAATGTAGCAGCTATAAAAAGTAGATTAGATGCAGCTAATATAATATCTGGAAAGGAAATAAGAGAGGATGACCAGCGAATATTAAGCACAGCTAAATCAAACTTTGATAATGCAATAAAGCAACTTACGAATGAATTAAGGTCTTCATATACTCACGCTAATATTAATTCACTTTTAATAGATTCAATTGCAAGAAAAAAATGGAATGGAGTTTCAAATACAGACCTTACTCCAGAAGAGCAACAAGTTTTAACGTTTAGGGATGTTGCTGATAGAATTGATGGAATGATAAAAGTGCGTGATGACGCTACTAACAGTTTAAGTGTTGTTCAACAGGCAAGACAACCACAGCCAACAGGATTACCGAGAACACCTTCATATATACCACCTCCACAACCAGCAGATGTTGAAGAACCTGCGACTGACCCTGAATTAGATGCAGCATTTGGAGATTTATTATCAGAAACAGGCGTTACTACACCACGAAGAAAATTAAAAGCATCTGATTTTTCACCTATTCCACCTGAACTATTAAGGAAAATTACTGATTTTCTTAAAAATCCATTAGGAAGAGAAAAGAGAAAAACACTTAATTTGCTTAAAGCATTAGAGAAAATTGGATTAGCTCATAAGCGTCCAAAAGGATTAAGTTATAACGAACAAATAAAATGGCAACTTGAACATCTTAATAAATAATATCATAAAATAATGCCAATACCCGAACAATTAAAACCTGAAATAACCGCAAGAATCAAAAGCGGGGAACTACGCACTAATGATGAAATACGGTCATTTATTGCACAGCGGTTAGCACAGTCGCAAACAGTACAGGCTAAACAGGGTCGTGGTTTCTTTAGTGCAGGATTGGCGGGATTAAGAAGATCAGTTTCAGGATTAGCACTTGGTGGTGATTTACCAGGAGAGTTTGACCCCGAAGGTATATTAGAAAACATAGGATACGGTGCAGGACAATTTGCAGGGGATTTACCTATTATTATACCTGCAACTATAGGAGCGACAGTTCTTGGGGGACCGCTTATAGGTGGTGCAGTTGGATTTGGTGCAGGCGGATTAGCACGTGAATCTTTAATACAGGCAAAGGATGTAGATGAACAGACATTTTTACAGGAACTTGGAGAAGTAGGAAAAACTACTGCTTTTGAAACAGCTTTAGGATTGGGTGCAGGATTGTTAGGTAAAGGAATTAAAGCTATTGCTAAACCAACAGTTCAGGCAGTAGCAAAAACACCAATAGGAAAAGCTACTGGTGAACTATTAAAAGAACTTCGCATAATGAGAAGATTAAAACCTAAACAATCTTTAATGGGAACAGAAGAACTTGGTAAGCGTGTTCCAAAAGTTGAAGCAGCTATATTAAGACAGTATGGCAAAGGAATAAGCGATAAGGGTATAGCTGAAATAACTTCACCATTAAAGGGTGAATTACCAAAACCATTATATAAACCTAAAATATCAGATAAATCAAAAATAGAATTAGCAAATGTTGTACAATCTAAAGAAACGTTTCTTAAGGTAGATACTTTTGAAGCAATGCGAGGTAATATTGCACTTAATAAAGTATTTAATGGTGAAATATTACAACCAGGTGAAATACGCACAATGCGTAAAATTTATGGTGATGCATTAGCTGATGAACTTAATAAAATGCGTCCTTTAGGCACTCGATTTAAAGAAGCGTTTTATGATATTGCGAATATCCCACGTTCTGTGCTTGCATCGTTTGACCAGTCATATCCATTACGACAGGGCGTTGTATTAGCACCAGCAAGCCCTAAGATATTCTTACAGGCATTAAGAAAACAATGGCAAGCGTTTTTTAGTGAATCACGTGCTAAAACAATAAGAGACCAAATACTAAAAGACCCGTTATTTAAACAAGCAACAGCAAAAGCACGTCGAGGTGGTGCAGGATTAGAATTAACAGAATGGGGAGTGAAAGATTTATCCGGTGCAGAAGAACAATATATGAGTAATTATGTTCGCAAATTGTGGGGGATTCGTCATTCTGAACGTGCTTTTGTAACGGCTGCTAATCATCAGCGATTTGAAGTATATAAGAAATATGCAGCACAGTTACGCAGACAGGGAATAACTTTTAAAGATAAACCCACAGAATATCGAAAATTAGCAAATTTTATTAATGCAGCTACGGGTCGAGGGCAACTCGGACCCCTTGCAGGAGCAGGACAGTTCTTAAACGCAACCGTATTTTCCCCCCGTCTACTTGCGGGTAGAATACAAGTAGTAGGGCAATTCTCAAAATCTTTGCCAGGATTACTGGAAGTATTCAAACGTGATAAAAGTGTGCGTGGAATTGTAGCATCAAATGTTGTTGCATTTGTGGGAACAGGAGTAGCTTTATTATCTATGGCTAAACTTGGGTTTGGTGGAAAAGCACAGGTCGAATCAGATCCACGTTCAAGTGATTTCGGTAAAATAAAAGTAGGTAATACTCGTATAGATGTTTGGGGCGGATATTCACAACTTGCAAGATTTGTAACACAATTAATATTTAACCAACGAAAGGCGACAACCACAAAAAGAATATATGATATAAATAGATTAAACACAACGACTCGATTTTTACAAACTAAAGCCAGTCCATTAATGGGTGCGGTTATAGATTTTATGAAAGGTGAGAATTTTCTTGGTGAACCTATTAGTGCTCAACATATAGATAAAGAAGTATATAACAGATTTATGCCTTTATTTACACAGGATTTAATAGATGCAATACGATTTCAGGGATTAGATGGGGCTATATTAACTGCACCTGCATTCTGGGGAATTGGTGCTCAAACGTATGAAGAATCGGATTTCAGTAAATTGTCTCAATATAAAGACGGATTAGCACAGCATACTTTTGGTCGTAAATGGGGTGAATTAAGTTTCAATCAACAACGTGCATTAACTGCAACGCATCCTGAAATTGAGGCAAAAAGACGTGAAGCAGTATTCAAAAGTAAAAGACCTGCACCAATTGAAGAAAGTATAAAACAACAGGCAATAATAGGGCAAAAAGTTCAAAAACGGTTAAATCCTATTATTAAAAAAGAGTTAGATAATAGTAAAATTAAAATCACAGGATTTGCAAGGAATATTGCAGGCGGGTTTCATCTCAATGATAAACGGTATAAACAATATCAGGATTTGAGTGTACAGAATATTAATGATATAATACCTGCTATAATTAAGCAATCAGGTTGGAAACAGTTGCCCTTAACTTGGCGACAGGATATAATTAAAAAAGCAATTGATAGAGCTAAAGAATTTGCAAGAAGACAAGTTATAGCATTATCGGAGCAAACTAATGAATAGTTTTTTTTACTGGGGAGTTATTATAAATAATCGGGGCTGGGGTATAATTTTCTCTTTAGATAACCCAGTGGCATTATATCCCAGTTCTCGATAAACTTAAAGAGAGGAAAACAACTATGAAAACGAACATTTCAGGAAAGTATACATGCCCATTTACAGGGACGAGTGATAATCTGGATTGGCAAAATAAATGTACGGGAGGTAATGAAGACGGGTGTCATTTTTGGGATGAGGAAGAGAATACTTGTCAGGAAATAGTGAAGGTGCAGTTACAAAGGGAAACTAATGTTTTATTAAATGGCATCAAATTATTATTAACAGAAGATAAGCCGATTACTACTACTGATTTTCCTAAATGTGATGAATCTAAAAGAGTATTTTTAGAAAAAGAGGTGGCCCCGGAAGAAAAAGAATTTGTAATAAGAAGTGAGGTTGCTGCATCAGCAAAAAAGGTGAACCCGAGAGCAAAAATTACAACACCTGCCGATTTAATAAAAAGTATATCCGCTTCTAAAAAGGAGAAGCAATAAGTATGCCACACGTAATAAAAAATGGAATAAATTAATTATATCATATCAGAAAGAGTTAAAAATATGAATTTTATCCCTACTATGAGAATTGTTAGATTGGAAGAAAACCATCAGTACGGTACATTTGGTGTGGCAATTCTTAATACCGAAATATTTTGCATAACTCTGGAGCCGGCGGACTGGTTTAATAAACCAAATATTTCCTGTATTCCGGCTCAACAATACCTATGCCGGAGAGTAATAACGCCTAATCACGGTGAAACATTTGAAGTTATGAATGTACCCGGGAGGTCAAAGATATTGTTTCACGCGGGCAATTATATCAAAGATACTTTGGGTTGCATTATATTGGGGCAATATGCTTATAAACTTAAAGGTGAGAGGGCAGTATTGAATTCCGGCAGAACTTATACAGATTTTATGGAAAAAATGAGGGGAGATGATACTTTTCATTTAACAATTTTAACAAGTTATTAAAGATAGAAAGGTGGTACAAATGCATCCGTTAGTAATAATAGATAGTAGAAATAAGGGGATAGGGGAAAAAGATAAGAGAAGTCTTAATCAACAGTTAGGTGATGATGAGAATATAAAGATGGGAGTACCTGGGGGAAAAACGTGGGATATTTCTGAAGGTAGATGGAGGAGACTTGATGAAAATGGCAATACTGATTTATCAAGTTAAGGGCAGAGCAAAAAAACTTGCAAGAGTAATTGCATATCAAGATATAGAAAAGGCATTTGAATAATGGAATATTTATTAATTTTATTATTTAGTTTTTCTATCAGAACTGCAAATATAGAAAATCAACATTTTGATTATGAATATATTGGTGGAATAAAAGATAAGAATAATAGAATAAGTTTTTTATATGAAAGAGAAAATGGACGTAAATATTATGGAAGGGATATCTTATTTAGATATAAATACTTTGAATTTAACGATTATGTAAAAACAGCGAAGAAAATAAATTCACAGAAAATTTCCTTTTTATATCCTAAATGGAAATATACAAAAATAGGGTTCAGCTATAGTTTAAAAGAATGGAAAGACTCAAATGTTTTATTAACTGCTCTTTATAGAAGGAAATTTTGTGAAATTAGATACTCAAGGGGATTTGGAAGAGAGCATATAGATATAGATTTAAAAAAGGATATAAATATCACTCCGAGATTAAATTTAGTTCCACTAATCTCGATACGAAAATATGATGATAATCTATTTTATCAGTTTAAGATAATAATAGAAAGGGTGTTTGAATGAGAAAAAAACACACAGAATGGTGGTTGACAAATATAAATAATAAGTTAATGATGACAAGAGTTGACAGGATAAATAATTGGGTCGAAGAAAGAGATTTAAATATTTTTGAACGTATATATTACATAAGGCAACGCAGGAATCTAAAGAGGATGACATTTGTCAAGGAAAAGGGCTTTTGAATGATAGCATTTATTAATGATTTAAACAATTTAGCCACGAATTTAATTCATCCTCAACCGGTTGTCGCTTGGGGAATGGTGTTTTTAGCGGTGCTTATAATATTCTGTGGATGGAAGGCGTTTAGATGAAAAATAAATTTATACTAAAAATATTCAGCTATATTTATCGGAATAAATTAAAAAATGAATTCCGAACAGGGAAAGTTGTAAAGGTCAATGGATGGCGGTCTGCAATGATTGATTGGTCATCCGGCAGACATAGAACAACATTTCTGTTTAATTTACCTTTTTTAAGAAAATGAATAATATAAAGAATGTATTAAATAAATATCGGGAACATTTGGATTTGCCGTTTGGGGAAACCGAATTAAATGAAGGATTTATTAATCCGATAGATAAACTTAAACAAAAAAAAAGTATAGGAGATAAAATGATAGCAGTATTTTATAATGCAGTTTTAAGTATATTGTTAAAAATATTGAGGATGTTAATACCTAAAGCATCGGATTTTATGAAGCAATGGATACAGGATAATATTGTGGAATATCTGCCTGTAATCGAGGCGAAGGTTAAGGAACTTGAAGATACTGCAAAAGCGACACCGAAAATGACAGATGATATTTTAGCATTTATAATCCGGGCATTTCTTGAGTTAGTGAAATCGCTGTTAAAGGTTAGTTAATGAAAGCAATAATAAATAGAAAGTTCATAACCAGTTGCGGTAGAAAATTTAAACTCAAAAAAGTAAATAAGCAATATTTTGAAGGCGGTGAAGGACCGAGACTTCTTGGTCAGATAAATTGGGATAAATCTATTATAAAGATTGCAACAAAAAATAGAAATATAATTGATATAAATCAAACAGTTATACACGAGATAATTCACAATATTAGCAGAGAACAAAGTTTAAGATTGTCTGAACGGGCTGTTGCTGTGCTTGCTAATAATATATATACTGATTTTGTAGCTAATAAATTCGTGTTTAAATGATGAAAAAATTCATACCTTCATTTATTATTATTGCGGCATTGTTCGTATTTTCATTTAATACCCGCTGGGCGATTGAACAAAAAACAAATACATTGTTCTGGCACTTAACACAGTTTATCCCATTGTTTTCTATATTTTTATCAGGGCTGTTGTTTGGATTATGGAATAGAAGGGAATATGGTAAACCTACATTCTGGCACGATTGGGGAGAAGTTGTTACTATCGGAATAATAGCATTGACAGTTTATGTTTTTAGTCTGCATTATATAACGGTGCTCCTCAATAATATATGATAATGGAGAATAATAATTTGTAGCGTAAAAGTTCTGCCCTGATGATAAGAGCCCACGAGGCTCTCCTTTAAGGTAGTCGGGGCAGTCGCAATTTTGTGGAAATATTAGCAATAACTGGGCTAACAATTCACTGCTACTGTATTCTATCATATGGATATAGAACGCCATCTATGGTGCACCAAATAAGATTCGGTGGGGTGCAAACCACGACCGACAGTTAGCACATTAAGTTTTTGGTGAGTTGTGGCTAATGTGCACATTTTAGCAATAATGGAACTTTTTTAATTTAGGGTCGTTTAATCAATATAAAGATGACATTGCGACCTAATAATAATTTATTAATTTACGAAAGAGCCAATAATAAAGTTTTGGATTTGGGTCGCACCTGTCATCTTTATTGTTGGCTCTTTTTTTATTATAGGAATTAAAATGCTAAGTGGTGTATATAAAAGAAAATCAAATAAAATAGAAGTTATTTGTAAACAATGTGGTAGAATAATTAAATTATGTCCTTCTCAAATAAAATCCAATGGAAACTATTGTTCAAATAAATGCTATCTTTCAACTATAATAAATAAAAAAACTTCTAATTCAAGCAAAAAAATCTATAAGAAAAAATATAAGATTACGAGTCACGGTTATATAACAATTAATAAAAATAATAAATGGTGTCTGGAACATAGATTTATTTGGGAAAAACATTTTGGTAAATTGAAGAAAGGAATGATTATTCATCATTTAAATGGAATTAAGACAGATAATCGTATAGAAAATTTAATGGCTATGAAAAAAAATGAACATTCAGGAATAAGAATAGTTGCTCCTTTTAGAAAAAGAATTAAAGAATTAGAAAAAGCTATTATAGTTTTAAGAAATCAAACAACATTAAATTTATAGTTTATAGATGTTTGAAAAAACAAAGTTAAGATTATTTTAATTATGTCGATTTTACTTGACAAGCTCATTTGAATGTCGTATATTAAAAATAAAGTTTTACTATTAATAGGAGATTACAATGAAAAACAAAAGAGTAACACCTAATGAAAAGCCAACGGAATTAATATCACAAATAAAAAAAGCTAACTATATTATTAAGAAAGAAAAACATTACGATTTAGGGGACGGTAATGGAATTATAATGACATCTGCTTATAATTATAATGGAGATTATATTGGCAATCCAAAAGATGCTGTTTTTATTTGTGGTAAAAAAGGGATTAAGCCAGAGAAGTCAAAAAAAGAGCATAGTGTCTGCTCAATAGGATTTTGCGAAAACGACCAAAAATGGTATGGTTGGAGTCATCGTGCTATGATTGGATTTGGAATTGGTGATATGATTTTTAAAGAACGATTTGGTGATGCAAGCACACATTTTACTAAGCACGGAGATAAACCTATAAAAACATTCTCGGATGCAAAACTATCAGCTAAAAGATTTGCAAGTTATGTTTCATAAAATTTAGGAGATTACAATGATTAACCTCGACATTAAACGCTTCCGAATTTATCGAAAGCTGTGTGATGTGAACCAAATTGACGCTGCGATAGCGATTGGGATTAGCAGCGGTTTATTAAGCAAGCTCGAAAATGGCAAGATTACGGATATAATGAACGCCATTAAGAAAAAGGCGCTTGAGAAATATTATCGTAAACTGAAGCGGCAAGCGAATGCTTCTTTGGTAAAAATAAACAAGAGGGCTTATAACAAAGTGAAGTAATAATGACTAAAAAAGGATATAAACAAACAGAAGAACATAAAAGAAAAATGAGCGAAGCGCTTAAAGGCAGATTAAATCCTATGTTTAATAAAAAGCCTTCAGAAGAAACGAAAAGGAAAATGAGTGAGGCTAATAAAGGACAAATTCCCTGGAATAAAGGTAAAAAACGTTCAAAAGAAACTAAAAGAAAAATTAGCGAAGCACAAATAAAATATTTATCCTCTGGAAAACACATTTATAAAGATACTAAAATAGAATTAAAAATTGAGGCAGAACTAAAAAGAGTAAATCTTAACTATCAGAAACAGGTAGCTATATGTAAAGTAGGAGTTGTTGATTTCTTTTTACCTGATTATGATGTAATAATCGAATGTGATGGCGATTACTGGCATAATAGAGATGACCACAAACAGCGAGATGCTACAAAAGATTTAGTCTGGATGTTCAATAATTATAAAGTGTTCAGATTCTGGGAACACGAAATAAATGAATCACCAAAAAACTGTATAAAAGCAATTGTAAAATATATAAATCATAGGAGAAAGTGATATGACCGAAACCAAATTAGAACTAGCATTACAGGGTGAAATTGAGGCTAGAGATAAGTATATCCAAGTCCTTGAGGATAGCCATAATCTCCTCAAAGAGAAGACAACCCACATCAAAGATTACAAAGATTATATTGAGATTTGCCATCAAAAAATTAATAAGCTCATGATTGAAAGGGATAAATATAGAACAGATTTTCAGCAGGTACTCGAAACACTTGCGAAAAAGGAAAAGGAGGTTTTCAACAGCCTGGTCTTGACTACTAAATATGAAAATCTATTATTAAAAATCCTTGCCAAGTGCGAGGGTGCAGAAATCAACTTTCAGGAACCGCAACATAATACTATTTTTACTGGCGAAGGAGATAATATAGTTGAAAGGGAATATACTTTCTCCGTCGGACAAATATGCTGTGTTCGGAATTGGCAAATCTATATTGCTCCAAATTATGACGGAATTCATAATGACGAAATCAAAGGCGAGCCAGTCCCGTATAAATTAAGCACATTAATGGACATCAGTTCGGTTGACGAATTGATACAAGAAAAAATATCAGAGATGGAGGGTTAAATGAGTGATAAACCATTAAACCTATACCAAAAACTTGTAGAGGTGCGGAAGGAAGTCCCATATCTGCAAAAAGATACTGAAGGGTATAAGTATAAGTATGTTGCTGGGGCTGATGTGTTAGCACCGATAATTACCAAAATGAATGAATTAAATTTATTATTAGTACCGAAGATTACTAAGTTTAGTGTATCAATTGAAGGGAAAAAAAGAATTGTTCAGGGAAAAATGCTTATGACTTGGATTAATGCCGACAATCCAGATGAACAACTTGAAGTACCATTTCTAATTTTTGGTGAGCAAGACGATATATCAAAAGCGTTTGGTTCAGGATTAACTTACAGTGAACGCTATTTTATGTTGAAATTTTTTAATATTGCAACTGATAAAGATGACCCGGATTATTGGCTTGAGAAACATTCAGGGGAAAATGGGAAGAAGAAAGGGAAAGAATCACCGAAGGGGAAATTTGAACAGGAACTTGAAGATGATAAAAAGAAGGATACAGGAATTGATAAACTTGAAAAAGATGTTAATGAGATGGAAAAAAAGAATATGTATGTTAAGAGAATTAGAAAAATGTTATATGAATATGATATGGCTGGACAAAACTTAATAATATACTTTGTTTTTAAAATAAAAAATGTTTATGCTAAAGACTTTTCATTATCTCAACTTGAAGAAGGTGGCAAGAAAATCAAAGCAATGCTCGAAATCCCCGCGAACATAGAGCGGTTACGTGGTAAAACCGACCAACCCTTAATCGACCCGACTGCCGACCCAATCACTCCTGCGGGACACGTTGACCCTGAAAAAGGTGCGGTTGAATGGAAGAAGAACCTTGAGCGGATTGAGGAATTAGAGGGGCAAATGCCTCCAGGTGAATATGAAGGTGCAAAGGTGGAGTTAAAGTATAAGCATTTTAAACCAATAAAACCACTTGCAGAACAGCGAAAGGTTATTAAGCACCTTGAGGATATAGTGGAGAAGATTAATCAATCAACGGAGAGAGAATAATAACCTGTGGGAGTGGCGGAATAGGTAAACGCTTATCGCACGTAAGCTGATTGAATGGAGGCTTAATTTGATAGCCTGTTTTATAAGGTGTCTCTGTTAACCGTGATGAATATATCAGCATGCAAGGTGAACAAATCCTTGCCTTCCGCAGGTTTTAATTAAGGAGTAAATAATGTTGGAGAAATGTCCTAAATGTGGATGTGATTTCATTACCTTATATGATAATTATAGTATAGGTTTTATGGATAATCTAAATCTTTCAAACTGTAAAATGAGTGCTGAATGTGGTGATGAGTGCGGTCAGAAATTTACATATCATATGAAAACAGATGAAATAACATTACGTGCAGAATTTTATGGAGATACTAACGAAGGAGTAAATAATGTCAAAAGATAAAGAATTAGTAATAATAACGAACAAATACGATGGTAAGTGTTCGCAATGTGGGAGAGGGATGGAGAAAGGTGAAGGATTGCAGTATTAGACAAATCTTTACCTAAAGAAGAACAAAAGTTTAAAAAATATTGTGCCGACTGCCATAATGAGAATATGGAAGAAAATAACCAAGACGATGATATGCCATTTTAAGGAGGTAAATCTAATGTTAATAAAACGAATTACTTGTTATTTTCGTGGACATACAGACTTAGAGAGTTGCGATTTTAAATATTATGTTTGCCAACGATGTAAAAGAGTAAAATATAAGAAGCCATCTACTAAAAAACAGCATAGAAATATATTTTAGGAAATTGCAGAAAAACATCACGGAGATAGTGAAGGTTTTGAGAGGTTTTGAGCGTCTATTTCACCAAGCAAGGAATTAGCCGTATTTAGCACAATAACGCCATCAGCGATGAGTTAGGCGGTCAGAACAGGTATTTAAATAATAAAGGGAGATATTTAATGCCACGAAATCTTAAATTACTAAATCGTTGGAAAATAAAAAAGAAACTTAAAGGACTTAGAAAACAATATAAGCCGTCAGGGCTCCCACGTGGGAAATATGGTAGAATAGTTGTGATTAGAGGAGATGAAGAAAACAATTAGGGAACTTTATTAAGGTTGTTTAGTTTAATAAGTAGAATCAAGAAAGGATATTTTTATGTTTAAAATTAATAAGGTCACAATTCTTGTAGAATGGGTTACTTAATCCTTTCTTGGTTCTCAAGATGCGTGACCTTTTTTATAGGTGGGAAAATGAAAAGGTTAAAACGCGGTCATTCAAGAAAAGGCAGAAAAACTAAAACCTATGTAACCTGGGAACATATGCGTCAGCATTGTAATAATTCAAACGATAAGGATTATAAATATTATGGAGGTCGTGGAATTACAGTTTGCGAGAGATGGAACAATTTTGAAAACTTTCTTACTGATATGGGCGAATGTCCTGATGGTTTAGTTATGGATAGAATTAATAATAATGGGAATTACGAACTTTCTAATTGTAGGTGGACTGATTGGAAAACTTCAGGTAGAAATAGAAGAGCATCTAAATTATCAAAGGAAAAAGTAAAGGAAATAAAAGAATTATATTCTAAAGGATACAAGCAACGTGAAATAGCGAAATTGTTTGATATTACTCAGCAACATGTTAGTTATGTTGTGAATGGAAATATTCATCAAAATAAGGAGCTTATTCAGGAATGAATAATTTTATGTGGTTAGTGACCGGACTGTCGATTTTGGGCGTTATGCTCAACATACACAAAAAACGCAGTTGTTTTATCGTATGGCAGATTACGAATGTGTCTTGGTGCATTTATGATTTTTCAATAGATGCATACGCACAGGGAAGCTTATTTTTTATATATTATTGTTTATCAGTATGGGGATTTTATGCCTGGAAGGTAAAAAATGAAGTGTAATGATTGTAAAATAGAATTTGTTGAAATTGATGTTATTAAATATGCTAAATGTGTTTATTGTAATAGAACATTTTGCAATGATTGTCTCGTATGGAAAGACAGTTTTGTAGTTTGTAAGAAATGTTCTGAAACACAAAAATGTTTCTGTCAAATACCTAATGAGAAAGGTTTTATTAGAGGTAATGATAATTGCAATATTTGTGAAGGAACTGGATATATATAATGACCGCACCTTATTGTTATCTTCAACAATAAGCTTAAACATAATAATATTAAATAAATGAGGATGTCGAAATGAAAATGACAAAATGTCCTAAATGTGGATGTGGGGTATTGTTTAAGTGAATATAAAATTGACAAGTGAAGAGCAAAGAGCTATCGGGGCATTAAAAAAGGTAGCTAAAATATGGCCCAAGACTTTATGGTTGTACAGTGCGAGTGGGACCTTAAACGTAATGAGAGTTGGTAAAGACGGCTTGCCGGTGATTTGCGAACAATCGTATGAAGGAGAACAGGGTATGGGTTACGACTCTGAAAACAATATAACCACCATCAATATACCTAATGACGGTGGAGATTGGTAAGAACAGCACGAAATGGAGAAACAGGGGTAGGAGGTATTATTTAAATGATTAAAGCAATTTTACTAACCGACATCATATACTCGTCCATTCAGCTCCGCAAGGGCGATACTGTCCAGTTAGCGTTTAAGCCAATAGGTAAAGCAAAAAAAGGCAACTACTGGATTATCGGTAATGGGTATGCAATCCGGATATTTAAGCACCAGTTTGATGTAATAACGTAATACCTATTTGTTGGAGATAACAAAATGCTTAAATTTAATAATATTAAATAAATGAGGATGTCGAAATGACAATAAAAGAATGCCCGCAATGTGGATGTGATAATATATTTATTAATTTAGAAATACACAGGAATATTAGTATAATAAGTGACTATGAAAATTTTGGAGTAATTCCGCCCAAAATTAGAGCACATTGTGGTAATTGGGAATGCCAACAAAAGTTTTGGTATAATCCAAAACTAAACAAATTAACACGGCGGAATGTTTAAAGTAATGATAAACCTTGACTTTAAGGAATAATATGGGTATATTGGTAATGGGTGAATTACAATGAATTTTTTAATTTACATGAAAATAATAATTAAGGCAATCGGTTTTACATTGTGGAGAAATTCATTGTGTTCACCTAACTGGTTGCCTTTTTTATTTATAGAGGATTCAAATGTCTAACATAAAACACAATCATGCAATAAGAGGAAAAGTAACCAAAACTTACAGAGTTTGGATACAAATGAAAAATAGATGCAATAATCCGAACAGCAAATATTATAAAAATTACGGGGGCCGTGAAATACAAATATGTTCAAGATGGAATAAATTTGAGAATTTCCTCATCGATATGGGAGAAAGACCAGATGGTTTAGTTATTGATAGGATTGATAATAACGGCAATTATGAGCCTTCTAATTGCAGGTGGACAGATTATAAAACTTCAAATAGAAATACAAGAGTAGTTAAATTATCAATAGACAAAGCAAACATAATAAGAGAAATGCGTTTACTCGGATTTAAACTGCGAGAAATAGCAGAGAAATTTAATATTAGTTTAACGATGGTTTATTTTATTGTAAACAGAAAATATTGGCAATAAGTGAAAACGATTTTAATTAATCTTTCTCCAGTTGTCAGGAATTTAATCGGCTTTTTTTATATAGGCAGTAATGAATGAAGATTGGATGGATAAGCTTACATCGTAAATTACAAGATAACTGGTTATGGAAAGAAAAAAGAGTATTTTCAAAAGCGGAAGCGTGGATTGATATATTAATGGAAGTTAATCATCAGCAAGAAAAGGTATTAATGAAAAACATAATTACTCTTTGTAAAATAGGGGAAAGTGTAAAATCTCAAGATACTTGGGCAATGAGATGGAGTTGGAATAAAAGTAAAGTCAGACGTTTTTTAAAATTACTTGAAAGTGAATCAATGATTGAACTGAAACCGAACCGCAATACGACACACCTAAAAGTAATAAATTACATTAGTTACCAAGATAAACGAATCTCATATGAATCTCAGATGAATCTCAAACGAATCTCAGATGAATCTCAGATGACACCAAACAATAAGGATAATAAAGGAAATAAGGATAATAATAAAATAACCTTCTTGTTGGATTCAAGAGAATGCCAACTATCTAATTGTTTGTTGAACCTTATCCTTTTAAGAAATCCAGAACACAAAAAACCGAATATTCAATCTTGGTGTAAACATATCGACCTAATGATTAGAATAGATAATCGAAATCCTGATGATATTGAAACTATAATAAATTGGTGTCAGCACGATACCTTCTGGCAGGATAACATATTAAGCACTCGAAAATTACGCAAACAATATGACCAACTTAATTTAAAAATGCGAGGTAATGAAAATTATGGAATTAATCAACGGTCTGATACAAGCAAATTCAACGGACTCAGCCGAACACTCGAAGAAGTCCAAAGAGAAATCGAAGAACGTAAAAAGAATGACAAAGTTTAGCTGTGAACATAAATTATCTCCAGAATGCCTACTAACTTATGAAAAAGAAATTGAGATATTTTATAAGCACGCGAAATTCTTTACGGAAAAAGAGCCGATGCCGGTTTTATGTTCAGTTTGTAAGCAAGTTGATGATGATAGAAAAGTAATTGAAAAAGCAGATAAATTAATCCAAACATTGCCTAAAAAATACAGGTATCTTGAGGATAAATACGATATGCAACCAATGGTTGACGCTAATAAATATAACAGCTTATACTTATACGGAGAAACCGGAGCAGGTAAAACAGTGATTGCTACAATGATATTAAAAGAGCTTTGGTATGAAGGAAAGGGTGGCAGGTTTTTGGAGTTCCCTGAGTTTATGAACTCCTGTCTCAATAATTTTGATGCTGCACGGACCCAACTAAATGTCATAAAATCATATCCAGACTGTCTCGTAATTGATGACTTGGGTGCTGAGAGAACGACTGATTATTCCCGGAATCTGATATATATATTAATTACATATAGGGAAGGTAATAATCTCCAGACGATAATTACATCTAATTACAATATTAAACAGTTAGATGGTATGATTGACACGCGAATATCATCACGCATCGCCGGTATGTGCGAAATTATAGAGCTTGAAGGAGATAAACGTATTAAGAAACAATCTACTTCATAAAAGGGGAAATTATGCCACTAAATAAAAAACAAAAAGAGTATATCGAGATTTATAATGATGCGGAAAAAGAACAAAGACGGTTACAGTTACTATTAGAAGTGGGGATTATAAATATTACCCAGTATCAAATATTAGTCAACAATATCTTAAAAGATGAAAACATCTGAACTTGGAGAGCAAAACCTACTTCATAATTCGGGGGAATAGGAGGCAAGTGATAAAATCTAAAAAACAGCTAAAAAAGAGGAATAAATGAATATAATAATTCTATCATCGTGGGACTCCAGTGTGATTGTCCCGCTTATACAAAAAATGTATGCGTGCAATATCCTTGTTACTGCGGTAATCAGTGAACCAAAGTTTATAAAAAGCGAGAGAATCCACAAAGAGCGGACAGAGGGATATTTTAATTATCAGTCAATCTATGAAATTAATGGTTTATATGTTCCGCTTTATTTTGTTAAAAATCATAATTCAGTTTGTTGCCAAGAACTCTTAAAAAAGTTAAAACCAGATATTATTATAAACGGAGGTACTCCGAGAATACTAGAACAGCAATTGTTAGATATTCCTACAATCGGTGTAATTAATTCTCATCCGGGCATGTTACCTAGATATCGAGGATGTACTTGTTCTGAATGGGCGATATATAACAATGACCCAGTTGGTGCAACCTGTCATTTTATGGCAGCAGAGGTTGATGCTGGGGCTATAATACTATCAGAAACAATGAATATAGAGAAATGCCAATGTTATGAGGAAGTACGGGCAAATCTCTTTATTCATACTATTTATGTGATGGTTAAGGGGATAAAAAGAGTTATTGATGGAAATCTCCATATCAGCGATTTACCGAAACAAGGAGAGGGAATCTATCATAATGTTATTCCACAGGATAAGCTCGAAATTGTAAAAAACAAATTAAATAAAAGCTCTAAAATCCTTTCGGAAGGATTTGGATTTTAAGCAAAGCGAGGACAAATGATAAAATTAGGTCGTTATATATTTTCAAGTTTCTTTCTAATAATAGCAGTTTCTATTTTTTCTATTGTATCATTTTCTGCTTGGATTGTTAGCAAGATATTTGACATAGCTTGTTTTATTAGATATAGAAAAATACTGGAGGGCAAATGAAAGAATACTATTTCATTAGATTTATTAAAGCAGGAAAACTACGGCATATTGCTCAAAAAGGGGGAGTGTTGACACTATGTCGAAACTATTTCAACAATTCAGATTCTCGATTCTCTGGTCCGATTATTATTCCTGTGGATAAATTCGTGAAAGGTAATGAGCGATATAAAAAGGGGCGGGATTGTAAAGCCTGTTTTAGGAAGGCAAAATTAAACATAGGAGGAATTATGGAATACAAAGATTTATATTTTACACAGCCTTTATTATCAAGTAGAATGTATCATATATTTGGGAAAGATAATCGTTCTCTTTGTGGAGATTATGGAATGTTAAGAAGGTCAAAAGAATTATGTACCGATATTACCGGAAAAGAAAAATACAAAAAAGGGCAAGACTGTAAAAAGTGTTTTAGGAAGGCAAAATTAAAAATACCGGAGGGCAAATGATAAAATCTAAAAAACAATTGAAACGCATAGACTACATTTTTAAATGTTTTAAGGTAATAGTAAAACGGGACAATTCATCTTTAATATTCAGACGACCTATTAGGATATACAATAGGGAAAAAGAAGGGCAGACACCATTACTATTAACACTCCGAGATGCTAAAACATTATATCAGACACTTGGTAAAATACTGGAGGACAAATGACCGATATAATAAATAAATATTATAGAGTTTGGCAAGTTAAACAGCTGATAGATAGTTCTGAATGTTTATATAGAAATTATCGGTCTGGTATGGTAGATGGTTGTGATGCTATAAAAGATAAAGCAGCTTCTTGCAAGAAAGATGAATGTCCTTATATTGTAGAAAAAACAAAGGATACAAAATGACCGTTTTCACCGACACAGCACGGCGGAGCTTGATGTTTATAGGGTTTATAATTATATTGGTAATCTATGCGTATTGTTATTTGGGAGTGAAATGACGGAGCAAAAAATGCAGGAGATATTGTATAATCATCTCCAATATAATCATCACCGGTATATTACCTGCAACATATTTTTAAGGTTTTGGGAAGCAGATATGATAAGTGTTACTGAAGCTGGTTATATAAAAGAATATGAAATTAAGTTAAGTTTGGCTGATTATAGAGCGGATTTTAATAAATGTTCTAAGCACGATAGGTTGAAAAAAAGGGATAGAATAGCAAGGATCCCCTCACAATTCTGGTATGTAATTTACGGATTTGAATTAGGGGCTGATGATGTGCCTGAATACGCTGGATTAATGAGAGTATATAATTGGAGCATTAAGATTATTAAAAAAGCTCCAAGATTATCGAATACAACAATTACCGATGCAGAGAAACATAAGTTATTTGATGCGATGTATGTTCGATATTGGAGCTTGCGAAATAAATGCAGTCGGCAATTAGAATTAATATAAATAATTAAACTAACCAATTTAGGAGGTAATGATGAGTAAAGAAACATCGTTTGAGGAAATAGAAGAACTATTCATCAAAATCAAGAAGCTGAAGGAATCGAAAGAAAGATGTCGGCTGTATTTTGATACACCGGAAGACCTGTTGGCATTTAGTAGAACTATTGCGGAAGAGATGTTTAAGAAAGATGTTAAGACGAATCCAAGAGTTTGGGGAGTTGGGTTACATTATTCGATTATGAAATGGGTTGCGAGGAAGTATGGGAATACTGTATATGAATCTGCAATGGGATGTGGGCTTTGTTTTGCAAAAGAACATTTAGGATTACGCTTGTGTAGAAAAAGTTGTTTATATGGCACAATATTAGGAATAAGTCGACGTTGTGGTTTTGACGCTCCCGCTGATATGCTTGCCAGTTTCGAGAATCCTGAATTTCTCAAGTTGATTAAGGAGGCTGATGATAAGTTGGAGGCGGATGCAAAACGTAAAATACTATCGGAGTTATTAACTGAAGACCCAAACTGGGAAAAGATAGACAGCGAAAAGCAATCCGAGTATTTAAAGTGCCCGTGTGGGAATGATAGATTTGACCGATTTGTCATTGATAGTGAAAATCACAGAATATTATTCTGGGGAGGTATAGATAATGCAAATGTAAAGAAAAAATATAATAGAGATTTAGAAGGTTATATCCACGTTTGCACTATTTGTAGAAATCATTTCAAATTCCAATCTGCTGAATCAGGGCGGTTGGTGAAAATATAAAGTGAGGGAAAAATGCAATGTTATAAATGTAATAGCAAAATTGCTGTTGTTAAATGGGGAGTAGCAGAAATACTGTTTTGCTTGCCTTGTTTATATGCTGATGCTGGTCAAAAGGCAGGAAAAAATATTATGCCAATGACTGCCGAACATCTTAAATGGATTGCAGAGGGTAAGAAAGAGACTACACTCCGGAGTTTGAAATATGATAAGTTTCCGTTTGAGAAAGTAAAGGTTTATATAGAAGAAGACAATATTCATATTGTTGAACTGATTAATGGTACAAAGTATTATGAATGGTTCAATAAAGATGATATAGTACAGTCAGAAGGATATAGTAGTTTTGAATTTACAGGGAATGGACTGGAAAAGAAATTTACTACTTTTAGAGCGCTCATAACAGCACTCAAAAAAATGCGCCATAAATTGCCGAAGGAATTTTGGTTATACAACCTGAGAAAGCCTTTAGGGGATTCTGCATAATTCATTTAACGCAGAGTCCCTGAATTTTAACATTTAAAGGAGATAATTATGCAAAAAACTAAAATTTCTTGGGTACTCAATCCTGACGGTTCATCGGGACATACCAGCAATCCAATCAAGGGGCTTTGTAAAGGTGGTTGTCCGTATTGTTATGCAAGAGGGATTTACAAGCGGTTTAAGTGGAATCCTGAAGTTAGGTTTGACCATAAAGAAAAATACAAGTGGAGTTCAGAATATAAAAAAACTAAAGGAATATTTATCGGGTCTATGCACGATATATTCGGTGATTGGGTTCCTAATCAATGGATTGAAATGATCCTTCAAGAAGTAAGACTTTCAAACAATCGTTTTTATTTCCTCACCAAAAATCCTGCACGCTATCTGGAGTTTGATTTCCCGAAAAACTGTTGGCTTGGAGTTACGGTTACAGAATTTGAAGATATATATAAAATTGGTATATTATTAAACTATAATCATAAAGGAATTAAATTTGTGTCTTATGAACCAATGCTTGAAAAAATAAATTTAAATTACAGAATATATAGAACTGATTGGCTTATAATTGGTCCAATGACAAAAAACGGCAGAATTGTGAAAGAATATCAACCAAAAAAAGAATGGATTGAGGAAATAGTTTCAGAAACAAGGCGGTTAAATGTGCCTTTATTTATGAAAAACAAACTGAGTAAAATATGGCAAGATAAACTTATACAGGAGTTTCCTAAATGAATGAACAATATTTAGGTTCTTTATTAACCGAATTACATAATTCATATATGGAGATATATGTAAGTAAAATCACTGCAATACTTTTTTGTTGTGTATCTTTTATTGTAGGATTCCTAATGGGTTATATACTTTATCCTATACAAAAGAAATTAAATAAAAGATGAGGAATAGAATGAAACCAACATTCATTATTCTTACAATCCTAATCGCCGCTGCAATAGTATCCTTGCTATTCATCACCGGCAGCGGAATATATTTCACGTGGTTCTACGAGCCGGAGATTGCTACCGAGATTTCCGATAAGGATTTGGCGATTATCACGGAATTATATGATTGGTGGATGAGAGTAAAGAATTGGGAATATCAGCAAAAGGCGCTACATATTGACAAACTAATTCAGAGAGAGGTAATTAAATTTCCTGCTTGGAAAGATTCTATTCCTGAAATTACTATTATAGATACAATAAATTAAACTTATACAGGAGTTTCCAAGATTGTGTCAGATGATTTCATTAGCTTATAAATCTACAGTAAAAGAATACGTTCCGAAGGGAATATGTAATTGTTGGCTTGGTAATAAAAAAACCCCCCAAAGCAAATAGGGAGTTTGCGGAATGGGTTATGAAGTCTTATCAAGAATTTAGGGAAGAATATAAAATATATGAACCGGAAGTAATATTAACAATATTTTAATTTATCGGAGGGCAAAATGAAAATAATTGATAAAGCTATTAAATATTTAGAAGTTAAATTAGATGGTTATGAGCCTAAAGATTTTCCTTGTTATATCTCAACCGGAATTAATAATGAAGATGAATCAATAGATTATTGTTTTGAATGTGCTGAAAAAAGAAAGACAGAACTACAAAAAACATCTAAAGAGGAAATATATGTTGGCGAGGAAATCAATCCTGATTGGAGTGATACAACACTTCTTTGTGATAGTTGTGGAGAAAGATTAAAATATTGTCTTTCTCCTGAAGGAAAATTATCCGAATTAGAACAATTTCTCTCAAATGATTTTGATTTGAATTCAAAAGAGGTATGCTATTGTCTAATGGCTGTATTTGATGATTATAAAGATGAGGATATAGAAATACAAAAAGGATTAATAAAATTGGCAAAATTAATGCGAGAAGTAATAAAGAATAATCACGGACTGCTAGATAATGATTTTTTTCTTGATTGGGATAAAGCAATAAAAAGGATTAATCTTTAAATAAACAACGGATGGAAAGTAACTCTAAACCCGACAGGTGAGAAGTTATTTAATAAAAATAGGTAAAGCAAAAGCCCCGCTTCAATCAAGGCGGGGCTGTGTTGCTGAAACCTACCTCAAATCAATTTTTTTATTTATTGCTGTGAATCCATTTTTAACACATTCTAATTTTTTAATTGTATTCGTACTATTATTTAATCCATCTTCAAAAATATAAATTGTATTCTTCTTACTAATGATTACTAAAATAGTATGTTTATTTAGGGTCTACTGAAAAAAGAATTTAACCAATTTCAATCAAAGATTTGAAATAAGCGAAATCAAGCATAAATAAATCTATTCAATTATTTAGTTTGTT
>SDBU01002151.1_pt1 | contig 26781 bp, 62 predicted proteins | sample 2277071 | NCBI WGS metagenome assembly SDBU01 (sample SAMN10397929, study PRJNA504765) | marine sediment metagenome | isolation source: marine sediment core GS08_GC12, 126 cmbsf | place: Arctic Ocean: Gakkel Ridge, Loki's castle | collected 2008 | reverse complement strand
CATCATGATTTGTTTTACTTACCATAACACAATCCTTACTCTCAATATTACAGAGATATAATTCTTGATCTTCATCCAGGATATTTAAAAAACTATTTAATTGTTCCTTCCCTATTATTATATTCCCTAACTCTATAACCTCTTTCTGATTAAACTGTAGGAATAAAATAAGACTTAAAAAAATTATCCCTAATAAAATGGTTGCTCTTACCCAAGGGTTAAACTCCTCTTCTTTCCTTCTCTTCTTGTAAGGATACTTTTTGTTTTCTCTCATGGAGTTCTTTTTGCTTGGTCTTCTATCGTTCTCGTTGTTTGGTGTTTTAGTCATCTTTATCCTCCAAGTTAAAAAAATCTACAAATATTTTTATTTGTGCTCCTAATATCTCATCCAATTGTTGAGTGGCTATTTTTTGTAATGATGTTTGGGGTTGTAATTCTAATTCGTTAATTGCCTTTATTTTTTCTTCTATTACCACTATCCATCTTCTTGCTTCAATTTTTAATTCTTCTGTTGGAAATGTGAAGTTATCTTCATCACCAACTTCCCTATATCTTTCTAATATATCTTTCTCAATATCCTTTAGAGTTTTCAAATTCTCAATTGGCTGATTTTGTGCATTAGTAGTCATATTCATCTCCTCTCTGCATTAGATAAGTAGATAATATAATCATTAAAGCAATCCCGAAAGTCCCTATAAGAAAGACACCTACCGGCTGCGAGACAATATTTTTCTCACACTCGACTCCAAGTATCTTACTTCCAAATCTATCATAACAATTACCTATCTTCTTCTCAAATGTTGTGTTCTCTGATAAATAAAAACTGAGTGGGATTATAGATAAAACTGTTACAATTAATAAAACGATTCCCACCAACCTGTAACTATTCATTCTAATCCTCCGTTCACTTTTGACTTCAATTGTGACTTCATTTAGATTTTCTCCTTGTTCTGATCTTTCTTTTTGTTCGCTTTATCTGTGAAATTGTTATTACCCATGCAATAAAATACCTAATGAGATGTAGTCCTGCAAATATAGTTCCAACCCATATAACCCATACTAGGTTAGCAAAAACAAAGAATAATACTTTTCCTAGTATTGGATAATTTGTTCCTATCCCTTGTCCAATTTCAAACATTGTTTCTGCAAGAGTCATAAATCTCTCTGCAAGGTTTGTTGTAACTTTCTCCATAGTGGGAGTTATATTAGATTCTGGAATGACAAGACCCAACATAAAGAAAGTATAAAGCCAAATGACAGTTGGAGCTACCCACCTAAATATTATTGAATATATAAAAGCCCACATCCAAAAATCTCCTGTTGGCTTTTCGAAAAACCATTTCTTAAGTCTGTGCATAGTTCCTTTGGAAGATGAACTCATTTAAACATCTCCTTCAACTCTTTCCGTTGTGTTGAAATATAAATTGCAGTTCCAAATCCAGATATAAAAAATATTATTGCAAATGTTTTAATTATCTTAATATCAGAATATCCAAAGTCTTTTAAAAATCCAACATAGATGTATAAAATAGCCAAAAAACCCATAAATGTGAAAAATCTATTAAACCATACTTGTTTTTTGAAGTTCGTTTTCTCCTGTGATTGTGTCTTAGCCATTTTCTACAACTCCTGGTTTAAACTTGCTTAAACAATATGAAGCTCTATAAATTGTTTCTTCGATGCAACAACTAATGATAGAATTGTAGTCGTAACCTTCATTAACTCTATTATCAACTATGCATTTATCCAATCTTCCTACATCCCTTTCTGTTAAATATGCAATCACTATAAAGGAAGAAACGATAACTATCATGAGCATAATAATAATCCATTTAAAAGAAAGTCCTTTCTTATTCATAAAAGCCTTACTTTGTGAACTCATTCCAAGCACCTCAGATTAATTACACTAACAGTTCTAGTCCCATCATAAATAATCATCGTATCACAGTTCTCTAAAGTATTAATCATCTTCTCTGTTCCACAATCTTTCTCTTCCTCATAGAAGCCTATTGTCTGATTTAACATCATCAAAGTATTTTCATCTGTTTCAAATTTAATAGTAAACTCTTCTGGAGACATAACCCATGCGGCACCAATTAGAAAAGTAATTCCAATTAATCCAACCATAATTATTTGAACTATATTCTCCCAGTTCACTTTCTTAGACTTTTGTGAACTCATCTATCCACCCTCCTCTTTATAAAGATACTATATAGGATTAGAGGGGTTAATGATAAAAACTGCCACCAATGATTTAATCCAAACCATGTAGACTCAATATCTTCACACATAATCCCTTCTAAGTTGACTCTATTATTTCCATCAACACAAGGAGTTTCTCCTACAATAGATGATTGGGATCCAATAAAAAGAAATGAAATTGAAATTACAACAACAAAAAGCAACCCCCACAGCATTCCTGCATCATCATCTCTTACCTCAGAAGGCATCTTTTGTTTTCTCCTCTTTTTTATTTTCTCTCTCGTGCTTTAGATTATGTTGTTGCATTAAATGCTCGACGTGGTTTTCTGTATAACCCTCGATAACCTTTCCACACTTTTTACATTCTTGTTTTTCCATAATATATCTAACCTAACCCACTATATAAACCTTTCGTTTATTGTCGGCAATCATATAAAGTCAGTCATCAAACCCCTTCAATAAATCATCTGTTGGCTCAGGTTGAGTTGTAAACTTGGCGTCACTTTTTTTGGCAAAAAATTTAATCTAAAGTAACCTTAATGAATTCTTTGAAATCAGAATCATTTAAAGTTGTTGCTCCAAAAAGGCAAGACATTCCAATTAATTTATCTTCTGAAAAGGAGTCTGCTAATTTGTTAATCTGGGTAGTTGATAAATATTTTTTGTCTTTGATTAAGCCTTTGAAGATAGAATAAAATCTCTTTTTATTTTCTATATCTTTCTCACTTAATTCTTTATCCCCTAAAACATGTCTGGCTATATCTTTGTCTGTTATCTTAACCATTCTAATCTTTCTCAATAACTAATTTATCTCCTTTGATTTCTGCTTCTAATTCTGTCCCCGATTTCCACCCCAACTTCTTAATGAGTTTTTGAGGTATGACTACCCAAAATTTAGTGTATTCTGTGTCACCGACTTTTCTACTAACTTGACTTTGAAGTTTCATATACATTAGATACCTATTAGGTATATAAACATTTCGGTAGTGGATTATATAGTATTTAGATACCTAAACATATATAAGGGTTAGATACCTAATTATATTATGAAAACAAATAATAAAAAAATAAAATGTTCAAAATGCAACGGAGAAAATTGCATTAAGAAAGGTATGAGAAAAACAGAATGTCGAGGAAAAATCCAAAAATACTTCTGTAAGGATTGTCAGAAATATTTTACTATAGATGATGGATTTTTTGGAATGAGAACAAACCCTAAAACTATCACTATGTCTATTGATATGTATTTGAGTAATTTATCTTCTCGGAAAATGAGAAACCAATTAAGAAGGCATTTTGGAATTAGAAGAAGTCATCAGACTATCTTAAATTGGATTTACAAATATGTAATGAAAGTTCATAACTTTGTAGAGAAGTTAGGATACAATTTAGGAAAAGGATTTTATGCAGATGAAACTTTTATTAGAAGACAAAAACAAGACGATAGATTTTGGGCTTGTGTAGATTGGGATACCCGAATGATTACTGGAATTCATTATAGCATTAAAGGGAATATTGAAGAAGCTAAACTTTTCATTAAAAAATCTATTAAGAAAGGTAAGCCAAAATTTATTCAAACAGATTCAGCTTTGTTTTATCCTAAAGCATTTAAAAAATTATTTTATAGAAATAAGTTGGGTGGTTTGGAAGTAAAACATGTTCAAAATAATGTTCAAAAAACAAGAATACATAATTACAAAATTGAAACCGTGTTTATGAAAATTAAAGATAGAGTGAAAGATTTTAGGGGTTTGAAAGCTTTATGGTCTGCTCCAATTTTAATGTGTGGTTTAACAATCCAACATAATTTTATAGAAGAACATAGCACAACAAAAAAACATCCTTGCACTCTTGCAGGACAAGATTTAGAATTAGGAGATAATCGTTGGTTGGGATTGATTAGAAAATCAGTTTAAAATCTTTTCACTAAAAAGTTTCCACATTTTCATTAAATATCTTGCAACAATAACATTAATAATAAAAACTATTGGTGAAGCCCTCATAAAAGAGATTAAAGAATTATCATCATTTAAGTTTAAATTTATATTCAATAAACCTATTACAACCATAAAAGAGAATACTCCAAAAGTCAAAGATAACATAAATTTATCAAAATCTCTAATTTCCTTATATTCTTTTTCGTCAAAAAAGGATAGGAGAGCCAAATAACCCACCCCTAAAATATATCCTGCAAATAACAAGGCGATTGGAGTTGGTATTTCCTCTATCACTTTATTTTCTCCTTTTGTTCAGGGGTTTTATGAAGAATAAAACTGTGAATATTACAGACATTATGAAAAAATAGATTAGAGCTAAATTAACACTTATGGACACAGTTTTAGATAAGGGTATAGAAATTACTTTTAAAAATATTTTTAATGTTGCTAATGAAAGTGTAACAATCCATAAAAAAACTAAACTTACTATTGTAGTAATATTCCCCTCTCTTTTCATACTTTTAAATGGATGAATTCCTTTAAATTTCTTTTCTTTTTCCATAATAATAAACTTTAAAAAGGTTAGGTATCTAATATCTCTATGGAATTTGGAATATCTGTATTAATTGTATTTGCCAATTTAGATTTCGCTTTAATAGATTTATTCATTCTTGAATTAATCATTATGTTGTTTTTCCATATAGATAAAGGAGGAAATATTAAATCAACCTTTGACTTTCTATTTGGAATAAGTAAATCCAAAACTACTGAAATGTTCGTTTTTCCATTTATACTTGTTGGATTAACATATTTCTTTGTAACTAATTTTTTCCAACAAAAAATTATTACATTATTTATTGAATTTTTTGGATACTCATTAATCCCATTATTTCTTGGATTGTTAGGATTTGTTATATTCTTCATAAGTTTTGTAATTGTTGGAAGAAAGTTCAAATTTAGATTATGTATGCCATATCTTTTTGTTTCTATTGGATTTTTCATTATAACATCTATTTGGTTAATTATAAAACACACCAATTAAGACAAAAGTAATAATTACTAAAAAATAAACAATCCACCCTAAGATTACTTTTAATTTCCTATTCATCTAACCTTTTTCACACCCCCTTTCATCTTTATTTGAGGGTGCGAGGTGATTTTTATTGGACAGCTTAGCTCAGGTAGTTTATTCACCTTCATCTTCTTATTGATCTCTCTCACTTCCTCTAAAATTTGTTGTAGTAATTCATTTGTTTCCATGTTTATCTTTATAATAAAAGAAAAAGTACTAAAATTTATCCTCCATATTCTCTTCGGTGATTATATTAGGTTCTAATGCTTCTTGTTTATCTTTTAGGGGTATGGCAAATTCATAAGCTAAAATTATCGCTGTTGGAAGGTCATTATTCTTTTCCATCCAAATAATTTGATCTTGTGAAAGAGAATCTCCTGAAGATTTAAATTCTGCAAGTAAAAACATTTTACCATTAGAAATAAAAAAATCTGGCTTTCCTTTAGAATCCATAGTAAATATGCGAGAAATTGCTTCTTGGTAGAACGCCCACCGTTCTGGATAGTCTTCCAATTTCATTATTGCATGTCTTATCTCATACATTGTTGTTTTCTTTATCTTTATAATTTTCATATTTTTATCACGATTGAATAACCATCCACCTAAATCGCCTTCCTTTAAATTCTTAGGTACAATTAAAATTCTTGTATTCATCTTAACCCGTAAATATCCCCCATTAAATTAATCATCATATTTTTATCTCTTTCGTTAAATATGGAAGGTGATGCGTAATGCTTTAAGTAGGTATTAAAATCATGCCCCAATCTATTACATATTTCTCCTTCAGTTATTTCACGAGAATAAATTATTAATGTTTTTAACCACATTCCATGTGTTTTCCTAATATTATGTAAAGAAAAATTATACCAATCTTCTATCTCTGTTCTCTTAAGGCATCTTTTCATCATTTGAAAAACACCTTGTTGACTTATTTTAAAAAGAAAATCATTATCTTTCAAATTCTTACTTTTAATATAAGCTTTTGCTTTTCTCATATATTGGCTAGAAACTACAAAACTTCTAGCACTTCCTCCCATAGTTTTTGATTCTCCTTTTGATGCTTTTGATTTAGTTACGTATAACCTAATATAATTTCTATCAAAGAAAAAATCTTTAACTCTAATGTGCAAACATTCATCAATCCTTGCTCCAGTCATTAAAAGGGTTTCAAATATAAATCTTTTACTTGTTTGAACTTCATCTAAAAACCTTAACCACTCATTTGGAAAGAAAACTCTGTGGCGATCTTTTCTAACTGTGTACTTTACACCGTTCTTTTTTGTACCAATAAATAGACCTTCCATATTATCCACAGGCTTCAAGGATAATCTTTCTATAGGTGGCTTCTTTCCTTTCTCTACATAAACTATTTTTATATTTTCCATAATATCTCCTCAATTCAAAAAACCTAAATAAAAAAAATAATAAAATTTAACTGCTTAGGCAACAGTTGGTTTATGCTAATCTTGCGACGTTAGCAGTTGCGTTATAATCTCCTTGTGGCAAACTTACTTCAATCATTGCAACTGGTGTAACAACTAAAATCTGTGTTGGATAAACAGTTATCTCTCCATCAATATTATATTGGATTAACGCTGTTTCAAACAAAAACTCATTTGCTCGTCCCCAATTAACAACTCCTTCTGGAACTGCATCACTTGGAACATACCAAATCTTTGCACCATGAGGTGTTGTTGGATATTCTACAGAGTAATCATTTACAATATTATCATCAGTGTCCGAAGGTAAGTTCCCTAAAACATTTTCAATTAAAACTGTTTCTCCTGGATTTGCAAATCTATCATCGTTGTCTGCGTAATAAACCAAAACATATCCTTCCTTTCCTTCACCAATAACTTCTGCTGAAAAACTATCTCCTGCAACAGTATATTTAACTTCAACTGTTTCTGCTTCATCTGGAATTGTCCAAACATCAGCATTGAAATCAACAGTCTTTTCTGTAAGAGTTAATGTAGAAACATATTTTATTGATGCACCTTCACTATTATCTGACGAAAAACTCATTAAAGCATTCATGCTCAAATCATTTTCAATTGTAACATCACTTCCAGGGCACTCATCTCCAATATCACATGGAATTGTTTGAGATTCTAGACCATCAATTTCAACCTGGTTTCCATTAAGGATAATCTCTTGAGAATATAAGTAGTTAACAACTCCTGCTGTAACTAACGCTAAAGCAAAAACTCCGATAAAGATTCCTAAAAATTTCTTATTCATTTTTTTCTTCCTCCCTTACAACTATATTAGAATTTTCTTTTTTATAAGAGAATTTAGCAATAAAGAAACCCACAACCAATGCCACTACAACCCACAACCCTAACCACCACTTAGAACTTTTAACAAGTCTATCTATTTCTACAGGATCCATTTCTTTCAGAACTTCTCTATCCAAATATTCTGTAACATTTCTATCAACATATTCAGTTCTCCATCTTGTAGAAGATCCTCCTCCTCCCCCGCTTACATGAACCTCTCTAATAACTTCTTTTGTTTGTTCTTCAATTAAAATGATACTTAAATTATCTTCTTGAAACATTGGATCTAAACAAATAGTAATATTACTTCCATCCTGATTTATCTCAATTCCATCAATAGAACTTGAATTTCCTGAAGCTGTCCAAAATATTTTATTAGAAGTTTCTATTGGAATGGTTTCACATGAACCTGCATCAATTGTTACTGCTGAGATAAAAGTGATACATCCAATAAGCACAAGCGTTAATGATAAACAGTTCATTATTTTTTTTGATTGATTTTCCTCATTAAACATTTTCTTATTACTTCTTTATCTTAAAAGATAAACATTATTTATAAGTCTTTCTATGACCGATTGTCTACATTACCCGACATCACTTTAGAGCGAAATTGTGAACCCCTAAGGGTATCAACATTTTTGTCCTATTGGTAACGAATTTCGTTATGCACAACTACTGTCCGTCTTGAGGTTACCTCACATTATCTTTAGGTTTTGTTTGTTGATTATTTTTCACAATTTCAGAGGATTGTGACTTTTTCTTTCTATTGTATTCATCAATGAATTCATTCTGATTATAAAAGACCAGAAAGATGAAACATAGAGATATAATGAATGTTGCTACAGCCAAAGAGAACCTCATACTTGTTGTAGAAAGTGTAGGTAATAATGTAACATTATGAATTATGATTGAAAAGGAAATCATCATAATCCAAATAGTTTCAATTAATCTTTTCATTCTTTCCCCCCATTCGTAATTGCACTAGATTGTGAATATTCACTTTGAGTAAATACTTTTTGACAATCTTTACAAAAAAACTTTAATTCGTAACTTCTACCCCAACTATGGATGCTTGTGTTTTTATGTTTACATTTACTCATCTTTTATCTCCCTTCACATTTGTATCCTTTTGTGTAAATCTTAATAATTCCTTATATGCTTCAAGTTTTCCTTCGGTGTTTTCATTTCTTGGTTTTAACTTAAATCTAACTACAACATCCTTTCCATTTCTTCTTCCAATAAGTTTGGCATACTTTCCTCTTTTTAAATCTCTTATCTCTTTTTCCAACCTTTTTATTCTTCTTTTTATTTCATTTATCATTTACCTTCCCCCTTCACTTTTGTGGTGCTTTGTGAATCTAATTTTAATATCTCTTTCAGATCATTTTCTATTGAGGTCTCTTTTAATTTGATTTTTAATTCCCCTAATTCTTTCTTGAGCATGTCTCCTCTAATCTTGTGGTGGTCTCTTGATGCTTCTAGGTCTTCTACCTTCCTAACCACGTTGTAGTACCTCTCTAAGAACTTCTGAGCATCGCTTACCCTGAAGGCTTGATTGGAGATTAACCTCTGCATATCCTTGTGATTCTGATTTATTTCTTTAATTATTTCACTTGTCATTTTAGTCTGTGTGAGGCAAACCATCAACATATTCATCTTCTGTTAATTGGTTTGGGATTTCTTCTCCGTATTTTTTATGATTATGATCTCTTATATGTCTTAAGGATAATGTTGTGCCACACCCTGAACAATCGTAAAGGAAAAGATTATCTCCTTCTTTTACTTCTTGCTCTCCTATATACTTAAACATCACTTGCTTTAAACAACTCGGACATTCTGTTTCAATTAGTTTGTCTATGTTTGTCATTTTTCTTTTACTCCTTGTTGCTCTTTTCTGTACCTGCGAGGATTTGTGGTGTTAGAACAAGTCTTACACATCTTACTATGTCTCCATATCTCCCTCTCTTTACATATAGGACATAACTTACTTTTGTACTTAAAATTTAAATCTATTCTTCTAATTGGTTTTTTCATCATCCTAATAATTTTATTTAATTTATTGAAAACAAAAATCTTATTCTCTTTAGTTTCCCATTTAGAATCAAAAGTTTTTAAAAATCCTTTTAAAGATTCAACTTCATTAATAATATCTTCTTCTGAATGGATCTTCATAGTGCATTCCCCTCATCAATTCTGTATAACTTAAACATAATGGTTCTTGTTGTGATAATTATTAAAAATGGAATCGCTAACAAAGGCAATGGTGGTTGAGTTATAATTGTAATTACTGCTGTAAAGAATTGGATTAATATTTCTATTAAATATAATTTAAATTTCATTTCCCTTCACCTCGCTCATCTTTTACGCACTTCTGTATCAAGGGTTTTAGATAATGTTTATCTCCTTTTTGAATTATTTGATATTCTTGAATAATAATATCTCCATCTAAATCATAACAACTATTTTTATTGAATTGAGTGTCTATATATGATTTATTAAAGCTTTCACAGACATCAGAATAGATAGTATGATTGTTTTCTCTGTCCAACGGTTCATGAACAACATACCAAACACTTACAATTACCGCAAAAACAAAAAGAATTAATATGATGTTTGTTACAACTGTTGATAGACCTTTGTTATTCATTCTCCTTCTCCTTGTTTATCTAATGCGTCATATTTTTTAAATTTTCCAAATTTTGCGTGTATCTGTCTATGACAACCAACACAAACTATCATAAATTTATCTACTTCGTAAGGTTCAGTAGTATGGTGAAATTGTAATTTATCTTCTATTTTGCAGATTTCACAGACGCCTCCTTTTAACAAGTGTTTATATTTCCTAACAGTTCTCATTCTTACCCTATATCTTTCTGGATTCTTTTTGTAATATCCTTTATGTAGTTCTATCACTCTTCCCATATTCTTATCTTGCCAATCTCTTGATTGTTTTATGCGTGTTTCCCTATTCTTATCATATCTCCCTTTAGCCATCTTTGAAATATATTCTTTATTTTTCTTTCTATACTCTTTCAAATATTGTCTCTTCTTTTCAGTTATTGGCATTTGGATGACCCCCCTTCGTTTAAGTTACCTAAAGCGTAATCCTTATCTATTTCTTTCTTTATCTTGTCTGATGTTGAGGGTTCGCTTTCCGCAAGTTCTGTGTCATCCTCAAATGCCCAAACTTCATCACCTTTTAATTTTCCCATTAAGAACTTTTGATTAATATCTTGTGTGGTTTGTAATTCTCCTACTTTCATTTTGGCACATCCCCCGCAAGGTTTGTGTTCTTCTTAACATCATTTTTAGAATATCCAGTAAGTTGGATTCTACAATCTTCAAATCCTTTATGATAACCTTCTTTGTATCCTTTTTCTCTTGTTTTAAATAATCTTTTTCCTTTCTTCAAAATATCTTTTACTTGTTCTATTCCATCATGACAAGTTCTACACAAAATAATCTTATCTGGTTCAAACTTATATTTCTTTTTGCTTCCCATACCAACTAAATGATGTTCAGTCAAATCATCTTTAACCCCGCAATTTAAGCATCTTTTTTCAGTTATTGGCATTTTGCATCTCCTACGTTTGCCGCCACCTTTAAGCACTCTTCAAGTTCTTTTAATTTCTTAACCACATTTTCCATACAAGATAAGCTCATTATAATACCCTCTCTTTGACACCAAATCCATTTTTTCCACTCGGTATGATAAGATACCTCTCCCAATTCTTCTTTTTTATAATAAGCATAGTAACTGACCTCGTCCCATTTTTCCTCTTCCCCATAATCTATTTTGCTCCAACCAAACTTAGACATCTTTATCCTCCGTTACGCTCTTGACTTGGGATGCGTCTTTGATTCTTTGTTTCATTGATCTTTCTTCTTCTTTAACTGCTTCATAAAGTTCATGCCCTTCCTCATAATCTTCACTATGTTCTAAATCTCCCCTACAATAAGGACAAGCCTCATTTCCATCAAAATCAGAAGTTTGATCTTTGTGAATTAACTCGTTACAAGATTCACAGTAAAAATAATTTTTCATTCTGATTTCTCCCCCACTACGTTTTTGTTTTCCACTGCGAACTTAGCACCCTTGTTCCATCTAATTTCAAAATTCCTATCTACCCCATCTGCATTTGGAGTCTCTATTTTTTGTACGTTTACGTCTGCATTTACGTTCTTTCTTATTGATTCTCTTAAAACCTTTAGTGCAATCACCATTCCACTCAAATTGGCTTGATTAAGTTCTGGTAATTCTTTTCCAAGTCTTACTTCAGTGAATTTAATTTCTGTATTTATTTCTCTAAGAATTTCCTCTTGGGCGTTGGAGTAACCTTCGGCGTAAGCCATATCAATACATTCTTTTTTTGAATATGGAATTTTTTTGCTTATTTTATCTTCTTTTTTCATTTTGGTACATCCTCGCTCTTGTCTGCATTTACGTTCCTAATTGAGTCAATAGCTTCTGGGATAATGAAACTAACAATCTGAGACTGAAGATGACTTGCACTTCTATCAGTTGGTAATTTGCTACACTCTTTTTTAATCCATTCAATCTTCTCAAGAATTTCCTTTTGGGCGTTAGCGTAACCTTTATTGTAAATTATTTGTGCTTTGCATAAGCAAAATTGTTTTTCTCTGACGCAAATACATCCAGGTAAATTATCGGTTTCTATTATTGTTTGTTGCATTTTCTTTTCTTTTTCAGTTCTCATTTTGGTACGTCCTCGCTCTGATTTAAGTAATCTTGTTTATCAATTCTACATTTCTTACATAATCTTCCACTATGAGTAACACTACAATTAGGCAAGTTACAAGCAGTAACACTGCAAAACTTTTCCCATTCGTGTTCGCATTCTTTTTCTTTGCTCTGTTTCTCAAACTTCTTACATCCAGAGGCACAATATCTATGAGCATTTGCATTATTTACACAGCCACATTCACAAAGTTCGTCTTGGGGGTCTTCCTCGCACTCGTCACAATAAACATTTCTTCCCCAACTCATAATATATTCTCCACATTTAGCTTTTACTTTTGGATGCAACTCTATTTCCTTCCCACATCCTTTCGGTGCTTTTTTGGTGTCAGGTATGAACTTTTGACATCCCAGAATAATAGGATGCAATCCTTTAACAGAACCACAATTCTTACATGGTGCTTTTTTGGTATCTTCTTTGCACTCACCAAAAGATTTACTTATACAACTAATAAAACTATCTTCAACTATTCTTCCGTCAGTATACTTTGGAATTTCATCGTCCTCTTTTCTGCATTTGCTACACAGACCAACAACCTTTACATCTATTATTGTAACTCCTGATTTTCTAGGTGCGTCTTGGGTTGAAGAGGCGTCAACGTGATTATCCACATCCATAGGCATTGGCTCGTCTTTTATTTCTTCCCCTACTTTGCTTCGTGTCTCCAGATGAGATTCATTTGAGCCGTCGGTCTCATCCTTTTTTCGCTGACTTTGAATTGAATTTTTTAAGTCTTCCTTAAGAGAATTTGCTTTAAAACAGAATTCTCCATTATACTTTTCAACATCTATCTTATCAATCTTCTCTAACATTTCTTTTTGGGAGTCCAATGTTCCATCTTCTTTTCCTCTTCGATATTCTGCTCCACGAAGCATTTTAAAGAATTCTTCAGTATCTATTCCTTTAACAATATCTGGAATTCCTTCTCGGAATAACTTTTCTTGTTCTCTTGCTACATCCCACATCATTTGAACTTTTGATTTAAATTTCATTTTAACATAATCCTCCTGTTAATCTACACTCTACTGGATCTGAAGGTTCTGTATCTCCTAGCGATCCCCACTTTATTCTTTTATTTTGTCCTTTGTCTAATCCAAAATAATCTGGTTTATGTCCACCCTCATAAGGAATTATTGTGCAATTTTCATTATTTCCTATTTCTTTTTTACAAAATATGAATCCAAATTCTACGCCATATAAAATATAAAAAGTTCCATCTTCATCTGTATATTCATCAAAAATAGCGTTAGTTGGTTTTACTAATTCAATTATACATAATGCTCTTGGATCTATTCCATCTAAATCATTAGAAACTCTATCTGCTTTGTTTTCTAATTGTTCTTGTAAATTAATAATATCTACTGTGTTCACCAAATCTTGGATTATTAAGTAAAATGATATTGCAAATAAAATACCTATTAGAATACCTGCATAATTTTCATTCTTATTTTGTTTTTTCATTTTGATTTCGTATTTGATTTACTTTGTAAACTCCTCATAATACCTAACATTTTATCTTGAGCTAAAATTGTAAGTGTTGCTAAAATAACAATTAGCCCATGAATTAAATCTACATAAATCACTAGTGCAGATGTTAAAACCCATAGGTGAATTACTTTTAATTTCATTCTCCATCCTCCTTTGTGTTAGCGTAAAATTGCGAATGTCTTAAATATATTTCCATAGTAAATATAATCCTCCTCCGATTAAAAAATAGGCACAAAATAAAAAGACATTTCTAACGACACCCAAATCTTCAGACTCTTTCCACAAAGTAAAAACAAGAGTTACAAAAAATATTGCACTGACAGTTCCCATCAACTTTAAGAGTAGGGGAGTAAAACTCATTTTCCAGACTCCTTTTCAGTCTTAGGCGTCTTTCTACACTTTGGACAGATTCCTAAATTCTTTGGTTCATCTAAGTCCTCAACAGATTTGTAACCTTTCATAGTATAAAACTCGTCGCATAAAGGACATTGATTATTTACCATTTTTAACCTCACTCGTTTTATTGGACTTAAGCGTCAATAATTTAATTATAAATGGGGAGATAAAAAAAGTTAGTAAATAAATTGTAACGAGAGTTGAAAAACTAACATACTTAGAAAGAATTACTGTAACTCCCATAGTCATTGCTATACAGACCCAAATCTCTAATCCCTTCATTTTCTATCCACCTTACTTGTTTTATTAGAATTAAGTGTCTTTAGTTGTTGTTTTGTTTCCAAGAGCATTGAATCTAACTTCTCTAATAAATTAAGTCTTCTTTGATTTAAATCTGGTCTTCTTTTACAAACTGCAACTTCCCACTTTTCCATTATTCTTTTCCTCCTGACTTCTTATCGGAAAAAGCAGTCGCTTCTGCTAAAACCTTCACAAACTCTTTATATAAATCATCCTTTCTTTTTGAGAAAGAATGAACAGAACCTTTAGAATTATCATCTTTCCAATTATTATAAGAACTTGCCATTGCCATAGATTTTTTCCAGATCCTTTCCCATAATTCCCAAGCCACTTTATCAGTTACCATTATTTCTTTCCTCCACTCGTAGAATCTAAAATATGCGTCAATTCATCGGATTCTTCCAATCCAGAATATCCTGCTGCGATTGTTAAAGCCATTAAAAAACTTGCTCCAGCAGATATTAGTTCTCCATCTAATAAAGCAAGTCTTCCCAAATAAATTAAAACTAATCCTAAACAAATAACAAATATCTTGGTTATTTTCATTTCTCCTCCTCCTTCGTAGTAGAACAGGATTGCGAACATCTTTTTTCTAAATGAAATCCTAACATCTCTGCACAAACCCCTATAGTTCCACATCTTGGACAAGTCCCACCAACCTTCAATTCTTCTTTAATATCTCCCTCATAACCAATCTTGTCTGATTGTGGGGCGAGTGCTTTTTCTGTTCTTACTATTTGTTGAAGTAAGTCTGTAGTCTTTAAAGCTACAGGTTTTAAATGTTCCATTATTGCTTCTTGATTTTCCAAAATCAAATCAAGCTTTTCGTTTGTGTTCATTTTATTTCCTCCTTATTTTTTGGATTATCTTTACACGCTGATTCGTGTGCTTCAATATTTTGTAATAACTGTTTTGGATACAGCGACGAGAATTCTCGCTTACAATATTGACATTTTCTTTTTATTACTTCCATGATATAGGTAGGGTAGGGTAGTATATAAACCTTTCGTTATTTAGATGGATTACGCATATCCAAAAGTTTCTTTTAATCTATCATCAAATACTTCTTTAAGTATATCTTTAACATCTGCTTTAGAAAACATTTCTTTGATTGTTTTATCGACCACTTCATTAGATAACTTTTCTATTATTCTACTTCTAACAAAAGAACTTAAAATTTTATCTTTTAACTCTTCCATCAAAATATCATTTAAAGTTTCATAAAGAACTTTTTCTATTTTTTTATCGTCTATTTCAATTTTCATTATTCCTTACCTCCTTCTGACGTTTTAGAGATAGATTCAGTAAGTTCAATAAAACTTATGAATGATGCCATAATAAATCCAATTCCAACTCCCACAGACAATTCTCTCCCAGTCATTATTCCCAAAATAATAAAAAACACAAAAAACATGAGCATGACTATTCCTTTAATATTTCTATCTTTCATTCTACTTTCCCCTTTGATGTAATTTGCGATTCTTCTTTTCTTATCTCTGAGAAAATAGATTTAATTATTTCTTGGACTCTTACCCTATGCCTTTTCTCAATATGAATCCTCTTTCTATTTTCAAATATACCAACTAATCTTTTCTCAATTTTATTAATTATCTCGTATTGGGTGTTTTGTTTTACTTCTTCAATTATTTTCTCTACATCTGATTTATGCCAGACCTCCTCTGAATGAAGAGATCCATTACTACAAAAATATCTATTTCCTTTTAATTTCATGAACTGCCCCCTACTTCATTTACTTCACCAACTTTCGTGTTAGCCTCCTTAGAAGTCATTTCGTACTCCTTGATTGCCTTTGCAAAGACTTCCGCAAGTTGTGGAACGACTGCGTTTCCGATGCATTTAATTCTGTCCACCCTATTGGAAATCCCATTAGCCACTCTACCCAGTCCGGGTTCAGTTGCCCACCACCCGCATCCATCTGAACTTGCATCGCTAAATCCGTTTGATGTTTCTCCGCTCTCTTTTTTAATTTGGTGATTTCGTAATTCAGATTCTTGTACATTCCTCTGTTGGGAGTTGGAAACATTTTCGCAAACCTCGCCAGACCGATGCTCCCATCCGTCCCCTTCTGATTTATCTTTCTCAACGCTCCGCTCTTCAACATCTTGAATTTGTCGTTCTTCCCGATTATTGCTCCAGTTGTTGCATCCGATGCCACAGGGGTTGGAAATTTCATCATCACTTCTGGATTTCCCAGACTGAAGTTGACTCCCCCCTTCTCCTTCCAAGACTTGCTCGTCTTCTTCGTTAGGTAATCTGATGCTTGGGGAGTTGGAAACTTCATCCACGATCCTTTGTCTCTCTCCATCATTGATGGACACATTTGATTCCCCGTAGCTGTTGGAGTATGCAATAATGAAGATTCTTTCCCTTTGATGAAACGCACCAACTGAGGAAGCCGATATATTATACCATTCCGCATCATACCCGATTTCGGCAAGATTTGCAAGGACAACATTGAGTCCCCTACCAACAAGTGCTGATACGTTTTCAATGAGTGCGAATCGTGGTCGTAGAACCCTAATCGCTTCAAGATAATATTTCCAGAGTGAAGAGCGACTCCCCGTAATTCCAACTCCTTTTCCAGCATGAGATATGTCTTGACATGGAAATCCCCCAGTGAGGATGTCAACTTTTGGAACTGCTCTAAAATCAATCTTCGTAATATCATCATATATCTTGGAGTCAGGGAATCTTTTTTTGAGGATTTCTTTTGCGTAGGGTTCACACTCGACAAACCATTCTGTTTCAAATCCTTGATTTTCAAATCCAATTTCTATTCCTCCAACCCCTGAAAATAAACTTCCAACTTTCATTTTCCATTTGTCACCTTCGGCTTTTCTCCCTCTTGCGAACCCACCAAATGTTTTTCAACAATCTCTATAGACTTAATTGCCTTATAACTAATCCCAAATTCATTATTCACACAACAAATTCTATCATGAAAAATTCTAATAAATATTCCTCCAACTTCCTTTCCTGAAGAATGATCGTGAGGTCTACCATCTCCCCCTCTCCAGTTACTACGATAATGAATTTTTATTTTATCTCCAACACACAAAATCTCAGATATTTCTTCGAATGCTTTCTTTTTCATCTACGCTTTCTCCCTGTAAGCCGAATCTTGAAACTTTTTTAATTTTGTTAAAAATGAAGACCAATTTAAGATGTTATCTCTTCCAAGTTTAGTCATGTCTAATTTTCCACATACAGAAAATATCGCTTGAATTTCTTCTTTAGTTAATCTAATTCTTGCAAATCCTTCTTTTCCCATTTACTCACTTCCCCCAGATTGTGAATCTTTCCTAGCCACAATAATATTGAACTTTCCACATCTTATCTTTTCATATTTAAAATTAGTATCCTTAAACCATTCCTTAATCTCTGAAGGAAAGTAATGAAAGTTTACTGGATGTTTGATTGCAGAAAACATGAATCTCCAATTGGTGAATATATCTGAAGTTGTTAGGATTAATTGTCCATTATCTTTTAAATTATCTTCACAAGTTTTTATAAAATGTTTTCTTTTTTCTTTTGTTCTAATGCAATTTATACTATTAAAGATGCATAGAATATAATCTTGTTTTTCTTTAGTTTTAAAATTAACCATATCTGTTTGTATATATTCTGCATTGGGTTCTACCTCTTTACTTAGTTTAATCATTCTTTCATCATTGTCAATAGATGTAACCTCACACTTTCTTTTAACTAAAAAACTTACTTCTCTTCCATTTCCACACGAAAGAACTTTTGAGTTTGGTTCTACTAAATTGATTGCTAACTTCTCTGATGATAATTTGTTGAAATCTTTATATCTTTTACAATAGATTTCAAATGTTGTTTTTTCTTTACTCATTTTATCTTATGCTCATGGGAAAGTTGGGATAAAGGAAGTGTTTTTAAAAACTCCTGTCCAGTCCCAACAATCCCTCCACACCGAAGTGTGACGATCGAGTAAATCGTAATTAAAGTCTGGACTGTGATGTGAATATAAAGAGGGGCAGTTTGGCTACCCCTCATCTATAACAATCTGATACTTATTTCGCATAAGCGAATATTATTCTAACTGGATTACAGTATATTTTGTATTCATTCCTTCACCTTTCTTACTAACTTTAAAAGTTTTCAATCCAGGTTTTGCTTTCTGTATTTCTTGAAGTTGTTCAAGAACAGACTTAGGAACTCTATACTCTAAACCATCAATCAAAACAAAAGAGATTACATAGTTTTCACCTTCATTGTTCTTTCGTGTTTCTGTTACTATCTCTTGTTCAACTGATACAGCTTCTAATTCGGCTATGTTTTTGGTTTTGCTTGGTTCGTAGTTTTCTGCAGCTTCCTTTAACGTTACCATTTTATTTTCCTCCATTTAATTCCTCTCCGTCCCGTAAGGGTTGAGCATTAAGTAAATCTAAGTCTTCATTTGACATTAGCTTCTTTGTTTCTTCTACAAGATTTTGATCTGAGTTATCTACTAATTGTTCTGCTGATTGTTGAACACCCCTTTTCTTGTATCTTTCAACACATTGCAAACAAACTGGTGCAACTTCTTTTTCTTTCAAATCTTTTTTATCACAACATTTACATTCATATTTTTTTGTGAATAGTCCCATTTTATTTATTTCCTCCTTTTGGTTTTCTTAACATAAAATTTCTTGAATAAACTTTGTTTACTTTTCCTTCGGGTGTTCTCCAAACCCAGGATATCCATTTACCTTTCATTTTTAAATTGATTTTTTCTGGTTTGTTTTGTTGATTCATTGTATCTGCATCTCTGGTTTATATTTTGTGATGACACTTGAAATTTCTTTTATGAATGAATCCCAATTACGATAACCATACTGCAACATCTGAATTTGTAACTTTAATTTTGTCTTTCGTTCAAGCGATATTGTTGTTGGATCATTCATTTTTAAAAAAAGAAAAGGAGGGTTAGTAAAACCCAATCCCCTTAGAATTTAACTCAGTTGTTTTGTTGAGGTCAATATATCTTCTCGAAAACAATCGCCTCATCTTTTGGTATATGTTTTTTATGTCCATAGTGATATTATATAATTATTTAACTACTTAAACCTATCTTACTTTTTTAAAATGACACCAGAGTGAGGTGAGGTAAGAAGATGGTGAGAAATTCTTTGTTTACCCTGGTGCCTATGATTCTTAATCTTCATCTTCATACCTCATTTCAAGTTTTTCGATTATTAATTTGGATAAGTCTCTATGTAATTTTTGAGCATTAATCTTCAATCTTCTCCTACCCAAGACTTCTCCTTTTTCATTTACAACTATCCATCTTTCTCTTGGATCAAAGTTTCCATGATGTTTTAGATTCATATTAGATCTCTCCTCTCAGATACCCTTTTTTTATTCTTAGAAGCTCGTGAGCGAGTCTTTCCAAATTTCCTAGAGAATTCCTTGTTCAATTGCTTTTGAAGGTATTTTCTCGCTTTACTCTCACTTATCCAAAAGTAGGTGGCTAAGCATAACATAATGAAGGAAAAGATTATAATTGTCCATCCCCAGTTATGAATACTTGTAGGTCCGCTATGGATTACTCCAGTAATCATTTCAATAGTTTCCATTGATTCTTATATCCCTCCGAGTTTGATTCCATTGTAGAACCCTTTCACTTCTATTCTTAGAAGATTCTTTTTGTAGATTTTTAACAAATTTCCTTCTCTTTTCTAATACCTTTGCATTATGGGTTCTATATTTGTGTCTTTTCAAACATGCACTGCAATAGGGTTTTGTTTTGTAGTATGCTATTTCTCCTTTTATTACTTTATTGCAATCTTCAAATGTGCATCTTGGCTTTTTTTTAGTGGTCATTTTTTATCTATCTCGATGATTAAATTTTCACTTATATTATATTGTGTTTGAGATAAAATCTTAAGACTGGTGTTAATATCTTTAATTTCTACTTCATCTGCTTGTCTTAATTTGGCGGAAGATATAGACATCCTAGTGAGTGATTCCAAAAATCTAGGGTTTATTTTAACTCCACGATTATAAGTCTTCCTAGCTTTAAAATAAACGTCTTGGAAGACTTGTTGTATCTCATCATTAATTAAGGGTTCCTCTAAACTTCTAATATATGCAAAAAATCTCCTTAAAAACTCAATACTATATTTGGCATCTAATTTACCCCTATGCCTCTTAATCATTTTCTCTGCAATCAATTTATCCTTCTCCTCATTAACCTCATCTCTCATAACAAATATAGAATCAAATCTATTTAAAATTGGAGTTGGTATATTAAATTGTTCTTGGATTGATAATTTAGAGTCGTCTTTAAAATGTCCATGGATTGGATTTGCTGCAGCAATTATTCCAGCTGTTACTTTCATTTGTATATGAAGATTAGCCTTGTTTATACTGATAGTTTGTTCACTCATTCCCTCTTGTAATTTAGGTTTATCATCTTCTGCAAGGTTATTTAATTCGTCAATGAAAAGTAAATCCTTCGCTAATATCATAGCTCCAGGTTCAACTCTATATCCTCCCAAAGAATCCTCTTCTTTAACCACACTAGCAGTTATTCCAACTGCGGAACTTCCACCTCCCACAGCCTTTCTTGATCCAGTACTAACCTTCAAAGCAAAGTCTCCTAAGACTGATTTTGCAATTCCAGGATCTCCAATTAGAAGAATATTGGATTTGTTCCTAACGGCTTTTTTCTTTTTATCATTCCTACGATTACATAACTGTAAAACCATTGAACTTTTTATTTCATCATAGCCGTGTATCTCTGGTGCAAATGATTCTAAAATATATTCTATTCCTTCTTGTTTTATATTTAGGGATAATTCATTAATTTCTTCAACTTCTTTTTTTTCAAGATTAAGTAGATCCACTTCCTTCTCAATTAATTCTGAACTCATTATCTCAAATATAAAATCTTCGTGAACAGTATTCTTAATAGGAACATCTCTAAGTACCCCAACACATTTAACTTCGTTTCCAGGAGTGAATATTTTAATATTGTTCGGATCACATAAATCTTTGAATAAAACCGATTTGATTCTTTGGCTATGTGGATTATCTGTTTTATCTTGCAAGTCTTCTAATTGTAAGAAACAAGAATTTACTTTAACTTTTTCTATTAGTTTCAAACCACTTCTCCTTCCACAAGAGCATCTTGTTGGTTCTTTAATTATATTTATTCTATAATTCTGTTTTTTAGTTATCCCTGCCCCACAAGAAGGACACTCATAGTTAGTCTGGATTATTACTGGTCTAACAGATCCAAATGAAGTAACTCTTCCTTCAATACATATAATCTTATCCAAATGCTCTTTTCTTAATTCTTCGATGTTTATAACTATACTTGAAGGTAAATTAATTAATTGAACAGATAATTGATTATCATAATGTTTAGAAAATATATCTAAGAATCTTTTTGGATCTTCTAAGAATGAATCAGCTAGAACTGGATCATACTTAACAATATCCTCAAAATCTAAATAAATAAACTTTCCTTCTCGTTTTGGAATGTAGTTTCTAATTAGCGTTTTTACTTCATTTTCGTAGTTTTTTTCAATATCCTCTTTCTTTTTTCTTGCTTCTTCTTTTTCCTTTTCTTCTTCTTGTTGTAACTCAATTTGGTCAATTTTTAATTGAATTTCATCAAACGCAACCTGTATCAAATACCTGTAACACTTTTGTCCTTTTGACCCAATAGTACCAAAAAACTGCTTATTTTTAGAAATGGTGTTTCTTATATGTGTTTCTGTTTTTCCAGTCTTTAATGCTAACTCCCCATCGGTAAGAACTCTTTTTTCTTGTACTAAAATCTTCATAATTTGTTCTAAATGAGAATTTCCGAATATTGAGTTTAAAACAGGTGTGATACAAGATATAAGTGATACAGGTAGTTTAGATTCAAAAGGTATATCAGGTGTAACACTTATATCACTTATATCACTTATATCACTTGTAACACTATCTTTCTCCTTACGTTTCTTTAATATTTCATTTAATTGCTTACCTAAAACCTGTAGTGTGTAATCGCACTTTTCTTTAAGATTTCTTAATTCTTTATTTATTTTTAAAGGCATTTCTAGTTTAGAGATTTCTTTTATTTTATCAAGAACTTCTTGGTCTGAAAGAAGGATTTTCTTTTCTTCTTGTTTTTTGGTTACTTTTTTCTTAGTTGTTTTTTTGACCTTTGAATTAAACTTCAGTTCTTCAACATATTCTGCATAACCTTGACTTACTGTAGATTCGGCATTTTTCTTAGAACAATTAACAATATCTCCAATCTTCTTTAATTCTGTATCTTTTATGAATTTTATTTTAATCATCCTCTCTTTTATAATTAATTTAGCCAGATTGAATGTTTACAACCTTCTCTCCAATTACTACAACTATAAACCTCCTTTCCAGTTTTTGTTCTATGTTTAGTCATATAACCATGGTAACATTGTTTACATTCTCCAATACAAAATGGATAATTAAGTTCCCTCATTTTATCATCAAATTTAATATTTAAATTAGAATTAATAACATTAAATTGTTCCTCTAATTGATTTTTATAATTATCAATTAATCCTTTAAAAGGATTATTTTCTAAAGTTTCTATCTTTTGATATAGAATAGCTTCTCTTGATTTTAATCTATTTACAATATCATTATGTATTTCTTCTTTTTTTATATCTAGTTTTTCTAAATAAAAATTTGTTTCTTTTATTTTTTCATCTAAAAATCTACATTGTTCTTCAACAACTCTTTTTAACTTCCCAACAAAACCTTTTTTTGCAAAATGTAACTCTTGACTAAAACTATTTATTTTTACAATACTATCATTTAAATCAATATTATCATCATGAATGGTGAAGTCATTCTCAAACAGCCAAACAATTGAATATCCATGCAATGCTCTTTCAATGGTTCTTTCATGAGTTTGCTTTAGGGATTGATTACTTAATTGTATTTCAAATATTATCCCCCTACCTAAGAATGGATCTTTATCTTTAAAAGGTAATAAAATATCTGCTCTTAATCTTTTTGTTCCCTTTGTTGTAACCTCGATAGAATAATCATTCCAATTTATATTTAGTTCAGAAAGCTTTATTTTATTATCATACTTATATGGTTTAACTCCTTTAGAAAATCTTAATTCTAAATCATCACTCTTTAATCTATTAAATAACCATTCTTTTAGCATCTTATGTTCTTTTGACTCTTCTACAGTCTTTGCTTTAGAATTTGGATATATAGAAAAATGAGGGGAACACCAAACAAAAGTATTGTTCCAATTAGTATATTCCTTTTCTTTCACATAATGGACATAACAATCTTCTTCAACAACTTCTTCAAAATTAGAAATGGAATCACTGGGAGCAATCCATTCACCTTTGGTTAAATTTTGATATGAACCATTTTTAAATACTTCAAAAGCACTAACAATCTCATTAGTGTTTTTATTCAATGCAAATTCCATTTTTCTCTTCTTACCTCTTTTAATTTATCTGCTATAACCACATCACAAATTATCCCACTATTACAATAATTATAATCTTGTAATCTTTCTAAGATTCTCTGATCATATTCACTTAGAGTGGTTTGGTTCATGCCCCTTCCTCCTTAAACTCTTGAATAGAATCAGACTTAACACATTCTAATAAAATTGGAATGGTTCCTCTAACTCTTTCTACAAAAACCATTGTCAATTTATCTTCATTTAAATCTACAATTAATCCATTATAAAAAATGTTATCTAAATCTTTAAAATGAACTTTGATTTTATTCTCGGCAAAATAACTAAGCCGTCTAAAATTAGTTTGTCCTATTTCGTTTGTCATAACCAATTAACAAAATTATCCTTTATATTAATTTCTAACCACTTTAAAATGAAACCCACCAACCCCTAAAGATTGGTAGGAAAAAAGAGGTGAGATCCAAAAATTACTTCTCAGAATTCACCGTTATTTATGGTTAAACAAATAACAATACTTATAAACATAACTTCTATATAAACGTTACTAATTTCTTTAAAACATTAGTGTGTGCGAAGTAATCGTCTGTACCCAACAATACGGTGGGTGTATTTACTCGCACACACGTGTCTTAGTTTTTCCTCCTTTTTATATTTTATGAGTCAGCGTTAGGGTGGGTCTAAATCTTCCATAGTTTACTGACGATAAAATGCTTTATAAATGAGAAGAAAGAAAAGTAAGGATTTGAAATATTATAATTGTGGAGCTTCCAGTCTCTGTCTTCCACTTAATAGATTAGAATTACTTAAATCCAATGAATCATTATATGCAGGAACAGGACTATCATTTGGCTCTATGTAATCTCTCCATTCATCTGATTTTTCACGGAATAAATTATCGTTTGATAAATCTATCGGTTCTGATTTAATATTTCTTGCACCCTTATAACCATACCATTCAATCATTCCCATTCCATTGTGCCTTGCTTTCCATTCATTCATCAGACTAGCATTATTAAGTTCACTCTCTTGAAAGGTTGTAGTCCATTTAGTATCTCCATAACGATATTCAATAGTTCTAAAGTTTCCAAATTTATCTAAAGTCTCACCCATCACATAAACATTAACTCCGAAGTCTCTTTCTATTTCTGTTATTTTATCTCCATTAATAATATCAACAACTTCGGAAACTACAAAGTAAGAACTAAGAATTATAATTCCTATGAAGGCAAATAATAAATATTTCTTTTTCATTTTAACAAGACGTTGTAGCACTAACTGAATCAGTCACCACTCCATTTAATGCTATCGATTTTGTCCAACCAGCGTCGTCTGTGTCTCTAAATAATATACATCCACCAGTTGAACCATCTAATTCTATTGTACCTCTTCCAGTTCCCTTGTCTATGGCGATTGGATTTACTGGGTTTGTTTCTCCAATTCCTAATCTTCCTCCAGCAGTAAATACTAATTGATTGTTTGTCAAATCATTAGAGATTCCAAATATTGTTTCAGCCTGATTCATTACTGCAACATTTCCAGCACCGTTACTTTTCAATCCAGTTACTTGCACAGCAGCAATTGTATCTACTGGATTTGAAGAGCCTATCGCACCAACTAAAGCCAAACCTATAGATGAATCATCTGCACTAAATCCTAAACTTTGGTATCCCCCTTTAGTATCTGTTATTGTGCTAAATGAACCCACAACCGTGCAAGAAGTTATTCCCTCGAAAGGTGTACAAACATCTTCATCACTTAAGGCAAACTCTGGATTTCCTCCTGCCTTAGAATTAAATTGAACTGTATGAACTGGGTTTGTTATTCCAACACCAAGCATTCCCTCTGCGATCACAATCCCATAATTATTTATTCCACCCGTTGCACTCACATAAAGTCCAGTAACATTTCCACTACTTGCAATACCTCTACCTTTAGCTTCAAACCAACCTCCATAAATTAATTCATTTGAATCTCCATTAGCAGGACTTCCTTCAGCAACGGAAATATTAGTAAACATTCCATAAAGTGTTAAATCACCATCAATATCTTCTCTTTGGTTATTAACAAAATATTGATTATAAATTCCATATTGAGTTCCATGAAGTTGATCTGAAGCTCCTACTGGAAGAGATACATCGATAGTATTATTTATTCCTAAAATAGAATTCCCTGTTGATCCAGAAAGAGTTACATTTTGATGAACTATTAATCCTCTTATATCTGCAGATGTAGTAAACTTTTCTATATCTAATAAAGCCTTAGGTGTAGCAGTCCCAATCCCCAATTCTCCAGTATCTAATAAAGTCATTAAAAGTGTTGAACCCCTAGCCAAGCCGTTATGTTCCCAAGCATATAATGTTCCTGTTGCACCATTATCAGAATCAATAGAGAAATACATATCGTCTCTACTTGAGATTGCAACATCTGCCCCCTTCTCTAAATCTATTTGGTTGTTACCTGTTGCGGCGGATTGGAATAAATCATTTGTTTTAAATCCGGTGGATGTCACAGCCCCCCCGACTTCCAAATTCGCAGATGTTCCTCGAATTACAGTATCCCCATCAGTTATATCTATACCTATTCCTTGCCCTCCACCAGATGACCAATCACCTAGTTTCATCTCGCTTACTGAAACTTGAATAACCCCTAGAGTTGTTGCTCCCGCTAATTGAATGTGAGAATTAACTTGGTCTACTTTTAGAAGTCCTGTTGTTGTTAATGCTCCATTTATTGTTGATGATCCTTCAGTAATAGAATTTCCTGAAAAATTAGTTGTCCCATTAACATTTAATAAATGTGTAGGAGCAGTTGTTCCAATTCCTACCTTCCCATCCCCAAGAATTCTCATTTTTTCTGTCTCTGCATTCAGAGAACCAGTTGGATTTGTATA
>SDBU01002150.1_pt1 | contig 26782 bp, 24 predicted proteins | sample 2277071 | NCBI WGS metagenome assembly SDBU01 (sample SAMN10397929, study PRJNA504765) | marine sediment metagenome | isolation source: marine sediment core GS08_GC12, 126 cmbsf | place: Arctic Ocean: Gakkel Ridge, Loki's castle | collected 2008 | reverse complement strand
AATGTAATGGTCGACGCCTCTGGCAATCCCTTTGGCGATAAAGCGGCGGTACATGGGATCTTTGATCTTCTCTCTCTCTTTCGGGTGAGAGAGAAATCCGGCCTCAACAAGCACGGCGGGCATCTTGGTCTGCCGAATCACCGCAAACTTTCCTCTCTTGATGCCACGCGCCTCGGCTCCGGTATGCCAGACGAGCTGCGAAAGGATGGTATCGCCGAGATGATTTGAGTGGACATGCCTCTCAGTTTTCTCATCTTTGTAGTAGAAGATCTCTATTCCCTGAACAGAAGGATCAGGACAGTGGTTATAGTGGACACTGACAAAGAGGGTAACGTTGTTGGCATTGGCAATTTGTGCTCGATCATCTAGAGGGACAAAGAGATCGTCATCACGAGTCAGGATGGTTTTGTATCCCATCTCTTGGAGATAGTCCCGCACCATGCGTGCGGTCGAGAGGGTGAGCTGTTTCTCTTCATAGTTGTGGGTATCGCTGCGACTCCCGGAATCTTTACCCCCATGACCCGCATCAATCACGATTGTCTCTGTGTGGACAGGTCGTTTAGAAATGGATTCACGCGAGGGTAGTGGCTGGTTATGTACCGTTCGTTGGCCGCATGAGGGGATCAGCAAAGCCAACGGAATCAGAAAAAAAAGCAGTCGATTTCTCATTGTCCTTTTATGGTTTCAATCGATTCGAGAGAAACTTTTCGATCATCGAAAGGAACCCTTTGATGCGAAAAGATCTGATAGGCTTCATGCCCTTTTCCGGCAATTAAGATCAAGTCTTCCTCCCCCTTCATCTCGATAGCTTTTTCTATCGCCCGCCTGCGATCGGGCTCAATGAGATGATTTTTGCTGCGAAATCCCGAGGCGATCTGCTCACAAATCGATAGTGGCTCTTCGCTTCGGGGATTGTCGCTGGTGACAATGGTAAAATCTGAGAACTTTTCGGCTACAATAGCCATCTGAGGACGCTTTTCGCTGTCACGGTCCCCTCCGCAGCCAAACAGAGTGATAATCCGCCCAGTTTTGAGCTCTTGCAGGGTCTGCAAGACATTTTGCAAGGCATCGGGTGTATGGGCAAAGTCGACAAAAATAGCGTGCTCCTCGACTCGCTCCAAACGGCCGGGCACAGGAGGGAAAGAGGTGATGTGAGGAGGAAGGGCTTCTAGAGGAATGCCGTAGCTCAGACAGACTCCTACAGCAGCTAGACAGTTGAGAACATTAAACCGACCGATCAGGGGCCAGGAAAAAGAGAGTCTTTGGCCTTGATATGAGATTTGAAACTCTGTGCCGCTCTTTGTCAGCTTAATCTGATCGGCAGAAAGATCGGCCTCGGGGCTCAAGCCATAGGTCAACACTTTGGCTCGGCACTTTTTAACCATTTTTGTCGAATAAGGGCTATCAATGTTGATCACAGCGTTCTTATCCTCAGAAAGAGAGGCAAAGAGCTGGCTTTTGACTTTGGCGTAACTATCGAGGGTTTGGTGGTAGTCGAGGTGGTCTTGCGTGAGATTGGTGAATACGGCGACATCATATTCGATCTGATCGACTCTCCGTTGAGCCAACCCGTGAGAGGTGACCTCCATCACGGCAGCTTTGCAGCCGGCGCGAACCATCTCTTTGAGCATTTTGTGATTGGTAATCACGTCTGGGGTGGTATGCTCTGCATCATAGCGACTTTCGCCGATCAGATATTCAATCGTGCCGATCAACCCGGCGGAGAGCGCAAGGTTATCGAGCAGATGTTTGACGATGTAGGCAACGGTCGTCTTGCCATTTGTCCCTGTTATCCCAACAGTGAAGAGCTCCCTGGAAGGGTGATCATAATAGGCCGAGGCTAACACGCCTTCGATGGTGCCCGGATCAGGATGAACTAGTTGGACGACATCTTTGAGGAATGGGTTGCCCATATCAGACAAAATGGCCACCGCTCCGCTTTCGATCGCTTCCTCAATATACTGGGAGCCATCACAGGTCAGACCCTTTTTTGCGATGAAAAGATTGCCCGGAGCCACCCGTTTGGAGTTGGAGCAGAGACCGGTAATCTCAATCTCTCTACTTCCACGATAGAGCTCCAATGCGATATCTGTGAGCAGCTTCTTTAATTTCATGAATTGTGATTAATCATCGTTGTTAACTATACCCTTCTTTTCTATTCCACTCGTCAAAGAGAAGTTTGAGCTCCCTGACCTCGGTGACCCAGTCCGCTTTCACTGGATCATATCGGGGATCACCTGACGGGTAGCCATGAGGATCATCAGGCTCGATTCCGAGATACTCCAAGGTCCGCCTCGCGATCTCACGAAAGATCGGAGCGGCGCATGCGCCCCCATGATAGTTCTTTCTGCCGCCTTCCAAGGTAAAGTGTTTGGGTTCATCGATAGAGACAATCACCACAAACCGGCTCTTGACATTTACTATCTGGAGATTGGCGGGAGCCATGCCAATAAACGATGAAATATACCGCTCATGGGAATAAACACCATCGACTATTTTTTCTGCCGTGCCAGTCTTGCCAGCTTCGGTATAACCGTTGATCTCAGCAAAATGACTCGTTCCCCCAGGTTTGGTCGAGTACTTCATCGCCTTGACCACTTCGAAGACAGACTCTTTCGAAAGAACACGGGGAAAGCGCTTCTTCTCCTGTCCGACCAGGAGCCTTTGGCTGTTCTTGTCCACAATCTTGCGGATGAGTGTCGGTCTGACTAAGTAGCCCCCATTGGCCAAAACCGCGTAAGCTCGAAGCATCTGTAGACTTGTGGCTAAAAGATTGTGCCCAAAAGCCAACGAATGGGGGGTAGCGAGCGACCACTCGAGTGTGCCATTGGGATGAAGCTTACCAGGTCTTGGGACTATCCCAAAAGACTCTGCAGGAAGCTCAATCCCCGTCTTTTCTCCAAAACCAAAAAGTTCGACAAGGGCACGGCGATACCAGTCATTGCCCAGTGTGTTGATCACCCGTTCGATCAGTTGGGCCATATAGATATTGGACGATTTCTGAATAGCCATATACATGTTGAGCGAACGAGCTGGCGTGGTATCCTTGAGGGGTTTTGAGCCCCTTCCCGGAAAGTAGGCTCGTGTGACATTCACTTTTTCCAGAGGATCGAAAATGGGCGGCCTACCAACTCGCTGAAGCTCTTCGTTGGCTTTCAGACAGATCGCCATGGTGACCGGTTTCATGATAGAGCCCAATTCGAACCCATCGATCACCGCCCTAGCCTTGGTATCTTCCATTTTCTCCGAGGTATTGAAATAATCGCGGTAGTTGGCCGGTTCAAAGAAGGGGTATTGTGCCATTGCCAAGATCTCACCCGTGTGTGGATCCATCATCGTCGCCCATCCCCCTTTAGCCTGGGCAGCTTTTACTCCTTTTTCCAGCTCCTCTTCGGCAATTGCCTGGAGGGTATGGTTGATGGTGAGGTGAATATCTGCGCCATCCTCAGGTTCTTCGATAATCTTGTCGATCTCCAGAGGGTTGAGCGGAGAGCGCATCAGCTTGCGTTTGCCCGGCTTCCCTTTGAGGTAATCATTGAAGTGACCCTCCAACCCGCCGGTTGGCAGCCCGATGGTTGTCTTCTCCTCTTTCACATCGCGGATCGTATGGAGCACCTGGCCCAATAGTTTGCCAAAAGGGTAGGAGCGCTTGTAATCGGTGATAAAATAGATGGCATTGGGAGCAATCTTGTTCTTTTTCGCATAGGGAAACCACCATCTGAGTACTGCTTCCTTGGCATCCTTGTCCAGCCACATCGCCAGTTTTCGACTGCGGCTTTTTCTCTCAAATTCTGGACGGATCTTCTCCAGCGAGAGATCCGCTAACAGAGCGATTTGGTCGGCGACTTCGCCACGCTGAGGAACTGCGATAGAGTCAGGGTCGATATAGAGGTGAAACTTGGTCACATCAAAGACAAAGGGCTGCTCGCTCTCGGGGTGGCCCTTTTTGATCGCTGTGTTGGAGAAAAAAGTCCCCCTTTTAAAAGGCTCATTCACCACAAACTCATGTTGCGCCAGCGCCTCCTGAGTCCACTTCTCTCCCTCCACGATCTGAATCCTGAAAAACTGGATGATAAGCAGTGAGAAGAGAAAAAAGGTTCCTACCGCAACGATGACGAGACGCTTCATTTGATTTCTATCTCGATGATGTCTTTGCAAAGCGGATGTTTGAGATGACGATACTCAGGCTGTCTGGCCAGTTCCATCAGGTGAGAAGGGCTTTCAAACTCCTCAACGACGAACTGCAGGCGGGTATTTTCCTGCTCAATCTCTCGTAGCTCTTTTTGGATTGTCGGTATCTGCAACCGCAGCTCAGTGATCACATTCTGTTTGTCGATATAGAAGTAGAGAAACCCTCCGAGTGAGAGGATACAAATAAACATGCGGATCAAAAGGCCAAGATTCATCTTTCTACAACACGGAGTTTAGCACTTCGACTACGAGGATTTCGTCTAATCTCTTCTCTGGTGGCGATCATAGGTTTTTTTGTTAAAATTTGAACCTCTTTTTCAGCAGCCATCGTCCTAAAACTATTTTTTACAATCCTATCCTCAAGACTATGAAACGAAATCACACAGAGCCTTCCCCCTGGTTGTAAAAGCTCCACGGCTTGCGGAAGGACCTCCTCAAGAACTTTCAGCTCCTCATTCACACGGATACGAAGCCCCTGAAAGATCAGGGTCAGCGGATGAATTTTGCGCCCCCGCCAGGGGAGCACACCCTTGAGCACTTGGGCCAGCTCTTGAGTTGTCTTGATCTTTTTCCTGCGCCTGGCCTCCACAATCGCCTTGGTCGCTGCCCGCCAGCGCCGCTCCTCTCCAAGCTCTCGGAATATCTTTCCGAGCTCTCTCTCCGAAAAGGTGTTGATGATCGTTGCTGCATCCAAAGAGGCTTCTGGGTCCATCCGCATATCCAACGGACCCTCCTGGTAGAAACTAAATCCCCTCTCCGGCTGATCGAGTTGCATCGACGAGACCCCCACGTCGAGCAAGATCCCATCTATTGCTTCGAACTCTTGGACCAGCTCTTTGAGATCGCGAAAATTGCCCTGAATAAGAACGACCTTCTCTTTCCATGGCTCGAGAGTTTCCGTAGCAATTGCAAGCGCCTCTGGATCCTGGTCTACCCCGACCAGTTTTTCGATTTCCGGATGAGCTTCGAGGAGCGCCTTGCTATGTCCACCCGCGCCCACCGTTCCGTCGACAAAAGTATGCATCTCTCTCCCCTCAAAAAAAGAGAGAATCTCTTCGGGAAGTACTGGCTTATGGCTTTTCATGAATCTATCCGTAAATTATATATTTGCAAATTTTGCGCAATTGTTGAAGGGATTTTGAGGATCGCGATGCAGGCAATATTTGTAAATATTGCCAAAGAGCGAGGCACAAAAGACCACGACAAGGGCGTGAAAGGTGTGAGTATAGAATTTACAGATAGGTTCATAATTTTGCTGCCCGGTTGAGTAGTAGAGCATCCGCAATGACCAGAGCCGCCATCGCCTCCACCACCGGGAGAGCTCGAAAGACCACACAAGGATCGTGGCGAGAACCTTTTGGTAGCTTCAGCGTCACCTTCTCCCCAGAATGGGTCACAGTCTCCTGGCTTTTGCGGATACTTGAGGTTGGTTTAAAGGCTACCTTGAAATTAAGAGGCATACCGCTTGTCAATCCCCCCAGCGTTCCGCCAGCACGATTGGTCCGCGTGCAGATTCTTCCCTCACTCTGCGTAAAAAGATCATTGTGCTCAGATCCTCGCATCTTCGCTGCTCCAAATCCCTCGCCCATCTCAAATCCTTTGGTCGCTGGCAGTGATAACATCGCATGAGCCAACATCGCTTCGATCTTATTATATATAGGCTCCCCCAAACCCACCGGAAGCCCACGCACCTCAGCAGCGAGCACTCCTCCCAATGAGTCTCCCTCTTTCTCCATCTCAACAAGAACCTTCTCCATCTCAGCCTTTTCAGTATGCCCCCCAATTTCACAGATGGTCGCCTGGCAGCTGATCCCTTCCTGCTTAAGCAGTTTCATCGCCACCGCTCCAGCTGCCACTCTGCAGGCTGTCTCGCGCGCCGATGCTCGGCCACCACCCCGATAGTCAAAGATCCCATACTTTTTCTCATAGGTATAGTTGGCATGGCCCGGACGAAGCACCTTTTTGATCGGTTCGTACTTGCTAGAATCAGCATCCATATTATGTATAATAATGGAGATGGGAGTGCCGGTGGTCTTTCCTTCGAAGAGTCCTGAGTAGATCTCCGCCAGATCTGGCTCTTTGCGCGGTGAGGTGTGAGATGCTCTTCCAGGAGCTCGACGTGCTAACTCCTGGTTGATCTCCTCTTCGGAGATCTCAAGACCGGCAGGACAGCCATCGATCACCACACCGATCGCTCTGCCGTGGGACTCTCCCCAGGTAGTGATCCGAAATATTTTTCCAAAAGAGTTACTCGCCATGAATATTCCAAGTGCTATGTGATGGTATTATGACCACTCTAAACAAGAAAATCAAATATCGCTATTGAGAGCTTACCTTTGGAGTCAAAAAATGTTTGAAATTAACGCAATCTAGGTTATGAGGAGATAATTGAAGAATCTTTAGAGGTTATTTAGAATATGAGAACTATTTTTCAAAAACTATCGGTTTATTTTGTGCTGATTCTGGCAGCCATGTCCACTATCGGTTATGGGACAGAAGCTGGAAGGAGCGCGTCACCCGCAACTCCAGCTCCGGTGACCCCAGATGCGGCAGCCTCAACTCGGACTCCTGTGACCACAGATGCGGCAGCCCCAATTCAGCCAATTGGACCTGAACGATCTTCTCCCATCATCATCGTTCTTCCTAAGGCTCAGGCTCAGCCTCCTTCGCAGTCAACTACACCCGAAAAATCCGACACAAGGGGGGACCTCTCCCCCTATGATATGGGGGGGGACCTCTCCCCCCATGATATGGGGGGGGACCTCTCCCCCCATGATATGGGGGGGAAGTATCGGTCATCTCCCCAGCAGCCTGGCGTTGATGTAGGTAGGCAGCTAACTACACCCGAAAAATCCGACATACAGTGGCCCCCCCCTACCCGTGGTGATGGTGGTGGTACGTGGGGGCCTGAGGCTGGGGAGTATGAGAGGAAGTTTGAGCCGTATGATGATGTAGGTGGTGGGCAGCCAACTCCCTCGCAGCCTGGCGTTGATGTAGGTAGGCAGCCACCTCCTTCGCAGCCTGAACTCGGAGTTGATCCGCGAACAGAAAATTCGGCCCGTAGAGGTGGTGAGGCTCAAAATGATAAGATAATTCGTTTTCAAACAAGGAAGCCACAATCTAGCGAAATGCGTGCTAATCCAAAAACACGCGCAAAACAAGACCGCCGGCGACTTAAGTTCAAAGAGAAATATAAATCGAGTCGCTACAATCAACGTAAATAACCTGAACTTCGGGTTATAGTGGTTTCTATTCCAGGGGATAAGTCAAAAGGCTTATCCCCTTATATTTGCAAACATTATGATCTTTGCGATGATTTGCTTTGAGCTATGCAGCTCTGTATCGATGACAAAATCTGCTACTTGCTCATAAACTGGAAGGCGGAGCCGAGCCATCTCTGCCATACTTTTTTCCTGAAAGAAGGCAGGCCACTCTCTCTTCTCCAATCGTGGACAGAGTGTCTGGTAGGCTGTTTTCAGATAAACAATTTGCCCTAGACCCTTTAAAAATGAGCGATTCTCCTCGAGGATCAAGCTTCCACCACCGATTGCGATAAGACTATTTTTCACATCACGCAATGAAAAGATCACCTCTCTTTCTCGCTCGCGAAAGGCTTGATCTCCTATCTCTCGATAGAGCGACCGCACATCCCCCAACAGATCATCGGTGTCGATGAAAGGGATGGCGAGCTGCTTGGCTATTTCTCTACCGAGAGTGGTCTTCCCAGCGCAGGTAAAGCCACAAAGAATCACATTCATGGCAGAGCGACTCCCAACTGGCGAAGGTGGTCAAAGAAGTCGGGATAGCTTTTGGCAATGGAGGAGATTCCTTCCACCTGCGTCTCGCCCATGGCAGCCAGTGCAGCCACGGTGAGTGACATTCCGATTCTGTGATCGGCATGGGAGACTACTTTTGCCCCATGAAGTTGACTGGAACGAATGATAAGACCGCCGGACTCTTCTTGGATATCCGCCCCCATTTTTCGGAGCTCGTTTGTAATGGCAGCCAGACGGTCCGCCTCTTTATTACGAGCCATCCCCCCGCCGATAAGATGGGTCTCTCCTGCTGCATAGCAGCCTAAAACCGCCAAAATCGGAACCGCGTCAATGATATCGGTCACATCAATCGTAATACCTCGAAGAGTGCCGCCTCGCTTGACGCTGATCTTCTCACCGATTTCGAGCTTTGCTCCCATCTCTTCAAGCACACCAAGCACCCTCTTGTCACCCTGGGCATCTTCAAGATCCAGCCCGCTCAGGGTCAGCTCTGAGTCGGTGATGAGAGCGGCCGCTAGGAGAAAAGCAGCTGAGCTAAAATCCCCAGGAACGGTGTAAGAAAAACCCTCGTAGTGGCTCTGACCCTCCAGACGATAGTAACGAAACTCCTCTGCCTGGCAGGAGATACCGAGCCTTTGAAACCATGAGAGTGTCAGATTGACCCACGGTTTTTCTCCGGGGTCGTTCACATAGATCTCAACCGGCCCGGGAGCAAAAGCAGCGGCCATCAGCATTCCTGATACTGGCTGAGAGTCTTGCCCATCCATCTCGACCCTACCCGAACCGATAGGACCTCGAATCATCAGCGAGTTCTCGTGCATGTGAGCATAAACTCCAAGTTGATGGAGAGCTTGGATCAGAGGCCTTATGGGACGGTTGTGAAGGATAGAGTGATCACCGGAGAGAGAGATGGGCTGAGAGGCGAGGGCTGCGATCGCGCCGATAAACCGCCACACCTGTCCCGAATTTCCCGCATCAATGATCTGTTGGGGAGCTGTGATTCCTCCGTCCACCCCGACAATCTCGATTTTTGAAGGGGAAGTGATCACTTCCGCTCCCAACTGGCGGCAAGCTTGGATCATCGCCTCCACATCGGGAGAGTGGAGAGGATAGTGGATGACGCTTCTGCCTTTGGCAAGCAGCCCAAAAAGCAGGGCTCTCTGCGTCTGAGATTTCGATGGCGGAACCCTCACCTCACCGGAGAGTGAGGAGGGCGCTATCAAACAACTATCCTTGGATATTAAACCAGTGCTCATACTGTTCGACCGCTTGCAAGATAAACATCTTATAACCACTCACCGTCCGGCACCCCTTCTCTTTCGCCGCAAAAAGCAGAGGGGTCTCTCGAGGATTGGAAATCACATCCATCACCAGACGATTTTCCAGGAGATCATCAGGATCAATCGGCAAAGTCGGGGTGCAATTCACAAGGATGTCGTACCCCTGCTCAGCAACAACGGGGAAATCGGCCATATTAGCGGCCTCCCCTCCTAGTTCTTCGGCTAGATCTCGCGCACGCGAGAGATTCCGATTGAGAATGATCAGCTGGGCGCCTCTCTTTTTGGCCTCACCACCAATTCCCTTTGCGACCCCTCCTGCACCCAAAAGAACCATCCGCTTCCCACGCACATTCTCCACTCTCTCGATCGCATCAAGAGCTCCGCGGCCATCGGTGTTCCAGCCATGTCCCTTCTTTCTTTTGAAGAGAACAGTGTTGATCGCCCCCACATCATCATGGATCTTATTGAGAAGTGGTATCACCTGCTCTTTGAGGGGCATCGTGACACTAAAACCCCGAAATCCAACTTTTCGTGCTAGCGGGAGAAAGGCTGGCAGCTCCTCGGGAGTCACCTGCATCTTGACATAGACCGCATTGAGGCCGAACTCCCCAAAAGCGATATTGTGAACAAGGTGGCTCGGGCTCTTGTGGACAGGATTGCCAATCAATGCATAGAGCTCTGTCTCTCTATCCAGCTCTCGGTAGCGATAGGTCTGGGCCAATTCCTGAAGAGTGAGCTGACCCGGCGCACACTGCTCGCTCTTGTCAATAGGCGCATAAGTAAAAGGCGAGCCCACCACCGGCGCTAAAATTCGGGTCGCCGTGCCAAGCTCACCCATGCAGATCCCAATAACCGGCTTCTTCTGCTCCTTCACAAAGAGCAGCATCTTCAGCACATCGATAGAAGAGCGGGCCATCGTGGCCACTTTGTAAATTTCAGCCGGGCGGTTGAAGATAAAGTCCAACTTTTCTGGCGCTTTTTCGCACTCATGAAAGGAGCAGATCCGCTTGATTCCCCGACACTTTTCAAAGAGCGCCGGATCGCTCTCATAGGGCAGGTCAACATAGTCTGGCTGACACGATAAAAACCGTTCTCCTCCTTTGAAGATCACAGGCACCCGACAGGCTTGCCGCAGCTTTTGAATTTTTTTCAGTGTTGGCTTTTTAAAAAGATCGATACGAAGTTCGATCAGATCGGCCAGCTGGTTGGCCTCTTCGATTTTTTTTAGGTTATCATCTGTGATGACGGCGCAAAGCATCTTCTCAAAACTTCCTCCGGCAGAGGAATCACCTCTACCTCTCCGATTTTTTTTAAACCCACGAAATAGGTTACTTCCCCCATTCGCTTTTTGTCGAGCTGGATCCTCTCGAGGAGATCATCGATAGAGATCTCAAGATCCAGAGCAAAGGGAACTCTTCGCAACAAACTAGCTATACGTTCAAACACCTCTCTTGAGCAGAGCCCCATCTCCACAGCCAAACGACCCTCCCAATAGAGACCGAGAGCTACCGCCTCTCCATGGCGAAGAGTCGTAAGTGATTCGATCGCATGACCTATCGTATGACCCAAATTCAGCCAACGTCGTTGATCCTTCTCGTATGGATCACCCTCCACGATCGCCTTTTTAATCACCACGCTCTTTTTGACCAGTTCTAAGAGCGTCCCATTCTCTCTTCCTAGGATCGCATCGAGGTTCTCCTCGAGAAAAACAAAGAGCGGAGCACTTGCAATCAGCGCATGCTTGATCGTTTCCGCCAATCCGCTGACGAGCTCCTCTTCAGGCAAGCTCTGTAGAACCGTCGTGTCGATCGTGACCTGGCGAGGAGGATAGAAGGCTCCAACCAGATTCTTGGTTCCAGGAATATCTATCCCCGTCTTCCCGCCAATAGCCGCATCGGTCATCGCCAGCAGTGTGGTTGGAAAAGTGACATAGGGAACGCCACGGCAGTAGGTCGCAGCCACAAAACCCACCAAATCCAAAATCTCCCCTCCTCCCACAGCCACCAGGCAAGTATCTCTGACACATCCCATCTCCATCAATCGATCCTCAACCCATGCTTTCATCTGGCGACTCTTCACCTTCTCCCCATGCGGCAAGAGGATCATATCATCAAATCCTTTGATCTTAAATAGCTTATATAGATAATCACTCGTGATTAACACCCTGCGATGATCGTGAGAGGGCGAGAGAAAACCGATGTTTTCTCCGATGATGATATCGCAGAGGGTCGGGGTGGGATTAAAAGAAATTGTCGTCTTGTCGATTTTTTACTCCAATTTGTATAAGATTAAAGAACAGGAGTTTTTTATGGCAATAGGTCCTTCCGAAGGCCCAATCGGTTATGAGGCGCACCAGCGCTATGCGGCTGATCAAGAACAGATCGTTCAGGCATTTGTTAAACAGTACCATATGCCTCCCTCTGCCGTCAAAGATGTGGCGGCCCGGACTCAATTACTCATCTCTCTTCCCACCTTCCCTGCGATCGATATGCTCCTGGGCACTTACCTTGGGAAGACCTATGCTAGTTTTCCAGCCCCACCTAATTATTTTATTCAGGGATCTAGCCCTTCTGAGATCGCCCCAAGTCTGGGCCCTTCAGAGAAACTCGATGCCTACATCAGCAAAATTAACGTCGTTACCTCAGAAAAACCAGGGGTCGACGAAGAAGGCCAAACAATTATCAATATGGCCATAGAAATTAAACATGTGAACGAAGCTATCAATTACGCTCGTTCCAGGATGAAGCAATTTTTACAGGCATAGCTTATGGCAGACTTCAACTGGCTTGAAATACTCGGATGGAACTCCTACCAACTCGAAGAGCTGCGTTTCGCCGGTTTTTCTTTTGTACGACAAGGTAAATATGACAAAGCGCTAATCTATTTTAAATCATTGGTGATCCTTGATCCAAAGAGCTCCTACGACTTTCAGATACTCGGCGCTCTCTATCTCCAAACGAACGAAGAAGCGCAAGCTCTACCTATGCTCAACCAAGCCCTCGAACTCGATCCTACCCATGAGCCTACGCAGCTCAATAAAGTCAAAACCTTGATCACTCTGGGCCAAAAGAGCGAAGCTTTCGCCCTCGCCGCTGCCTTGGAGAAGAGTAAAAATCGGGTGATTGCAGATGATGCCACTGCTGTCATCATGGCTCATAGCTAAGCTGTTCATAACCAAATTCTCTCTGTTTGTAACTCTTTGCAAAACCTTGTTCATACACTTTGCATTCAGGATCTTATTCGTTCATAACCCAGGAAAATATTTTCATTTTTAACTGCTTTGAAGATGAATTGGTTAGCACTTATCGACACAAAATCGTTGATAAAAATATTGCGGCCTAAAATTGAGCCGTGCTAGATTAGCAATCTAAATCACTCACTCCCACTATTGTGGGAAACATTGTTTATAACCATTTACAACAAGGAGCCTCAATATGCTCACATGCGAAGAACGCGACACTTGGTCTCAATTTCTCGAATACATCAAGAAGCGATGTTCATTAACCGCATTTGATAACTGGATGGCTCCGATTAAAGTCCTCGAATCAACATCGGAGAGTGTCCGTCTCGAAGTTCCGAACATTTTTGTTAAGACCTACCTTCTCGACAACTACCGCAAAGAACTCTCCTACTTTATTCCTGTGAACGAGAACGGCGAACCACAGATTGAGTTTGTCATCAGTGATACCCCCGTCAAAAAACCGCTCACTCCACCCCCTCGCACCACCCCTTCAGAGCCTCAAGTGCAGGTCCCCGGTTATGAAATCAAACTCAACCAATTTTACAAATTTGACACTTTTATCGAAGGGCCAGCTAACCTGTTTGTCAAATCGGCAGCCATGGGGATTGCAACCCGTCCTGGCCGTTCTTACAACCCCCTCTTTATCCATGGGGGTGTTGGTTTGGGAAAAACCCACTTGCTCCATGGTATTAGCCACCACGTGCTGGAAAATCACAAAAAACTTCGCATCCAGTGCATCACCACAGAAGCATTTATCAACGACCTTGTCGACAGTCTGCGAAATAAAACCGTCGACAAAATGAAAAAGTTCTACCGTACTCTCGACATCTTGCTTGTGGATGACATCCAATTTCTGCAAAACCGCCTCAATTTTGAGGAAGAGTTTTGCAACACCTTTGAAAGCCTCATCAACCAAAACAAACAGATCGTCATCTCCAGCGATAAACCCCCTGGACAGCTCAAACTCTCTGAAAGAATGGTCGCTCGGATGGAGTGGGGGCTGGTCGCCCATATCGGCATGCCCGATCTAGAGACCCGTGTCGCGATCTTGCAACATAAGGCCGAGCAGAGAGGGCTTAAAATCTCCAACAACGTCGCTTTCTTTATTGCCGAACATATCTACAGCAACGTCAGACAGCTGGAAGGAGCGATCAACCGCCTCTCTGCCCACTGCCGCCTTCTCGATCAAGAGCTCACCGAAGATCTCGCCGAAAAAATATTGAGCGAACTCTTACAACACGCTCCCAAACATAAAGTCTCGGCCGAAAATATTCTCAAAAGCGTCGCCACCGTTTTTCAAGTACGCGTGAGCGATCTCAAAGGGACCTCTCGCACCAAGGAGATCGCCCTTCCTCGTCAAGTGGCGATGTATCTTGCCAAAGCGATGATCAACGAATCTCTCATGATGATCGCAGCCTCTTTTGGTAAAACCCACTCAACGATTTTGCACGCAAGTAAAACTATTGAAAATAAAATCAAAAAAGACGAATCTTTGAGAAGGCAAGTCGCACTTTGCCGCCGCAATATTGACACATGAGGATATAAATATGTTTCGCCGCCATAAAGATGATCTTCCTCCAGCCCCTCCCTACAAGTACGGAGCCAAAAAAGGAGAACCTGCAGAAATGCCTCCGCGCATTTTTGACAACCCTCCCCAACCTCTCTCAGCACCGATGAGTCCCCCCATAAATGAGAGCTGGAATAGTGAAAAAGCCGCCCCCCATTTTCAGGAAGAAGAAGAGCCCGAAACTACCCTCGGTGAAGGGGTCACCTTCAATGGCGAGCTGAAGTTTGATCGTCTTCTACGCATCGACGGCACCTTCGAAGGAGAGTTGATTTCCGAAGGCAAGGTCATCGTCGGCCCCAAGGGAAAGGTCAAAGCCAATCTCAACCTAAAAGCCGCGATTATCCAGGGAGAGGTCGAAGGAAACATCACCTGTAAAGAGCGGGTGGAGCTGCGCGATGAAGCGGTTGTGACCGGGGATATTCAGGCTAAACTACTGAGCGTCGACGAAGGAGTCACCATCGTAGGTAATGTTCTCGTCACGCCGCGAGAGGGTGGCTCTTGAGTCTATCGTCTGTCGCTTCCCCCCTAAACTCCCAGAACTGGACGGCATTTCCTCAAGCATCCGAGCCATTCGATCGTGCGGGGATTGCTAAGACACTCTCGGAGAATTATCCCGCCCTAAGGGTTTGCCCGTGCAAGGCCATCGGTGATTCTGTTCGGCAGAGCACCGTGGAGAGGATGGTTCTCTCCATCCTTGACGAGAATGATCCCAGAGATGAGTGGTATACAATTGTGAGCGTTGGTTCCGGTCTCTGTTTTGAAGAGGCACTTGTCTTGGCTAAGGCTGCCACCCGTTTTTCCCATATTCGGCTTATCCTAATCGACCCTCTCTATAAGAACACAGAGACTCCTACTACCGCTCTCAACAAGATGGTTAGACGAGCGCTCGAAGATCTACAAAGACTTAAGGCGCAACTTAAAAAAGAAAATCCAACCGCTACGATTGAGATCGATACTTACGCAGATCGTGAGAACTATCGGAAATTTGCTACGAATAACGGCAGAGACTTTCTTCCAGACCTGCTGTTACTCATAGATCTCCAAGACCTCCAAAGTCCAAACTACGCATATCTCACTCTAACGCAGGATCACGAAGCTTTCTTCCAAGATTTTCACCTTCACAAATCGTCCGCGGCAGTCTTTTACACCTCGGAGGCGAAAGAATTTGGCTCTCCGACAAATAAGAAAACCTACTACGCCACTGCCTATCGGGTAAATGGCACGCTACCAGTGACTAGAGAATCTTGGACGGTGGCCTGATTAATAACCTGAACTCAGCTTTTAACCTGTTTTAAGTAAAAGCCTTAGGCGCAAATTAGCTTTTTTTGACGGAGCAAGGCGATCGCGGTAGCGATTTAACTCTAAACAGCCCCGTGTGGAGGATGGTTCCGGTGGTAATCACATCGTCGATAAGCAGTCCCTATGACCAGTTATGCTTCAGCGAGAGATTCAACTTACTCTTGAGCGGCCTCGCTTCCTTTTGGAGATGGTATTTATAGAAAGTTCTAGCCCAAAAGCGCTCAGAACAGAAAGGAGATTAAAAAATCGTGGATTTCCTCTTAATGAAAGAGTGCGATAGAGGCTCTCTCGGTTGAGATCTGCCTGCTCGGCCAACCAGCTCATCCCCCCTTGTGCTTCAGCAATATCCCGCAAAGCCAAAAGAAAAACGTGAGGATCATCATCTTGGAGAGCAGCATTTAAATAAGAGGCCGCTTCTTCATGGTCTTTTAATTGCTCTAATAGATGTTTTTTATAATTTCTTACTTTTACCATATCTATCTTCTCTTAGACGATGCTTTGTATAATTTCCAGTAGTTTTTTGCTTTCTCAATATCACTTTTTTGTGACCTTTTGGTTCCTCCGCACAGCATGATCACCAACCGATCATGGGCTTTTCCGAAATAAAGTCGGTAACCTGCTGCAATATGGATGCGGAGTTCATATATACCTCTCGTTCCAGTAATAGGCTTACAATCTCCAAAATTGGCCTAAACGCAATCTATTAATTCTCGTTCTGACAGTTCCTCTGATACTTTTATCCAACTTCAATTCCCATTGGAGATAAGGGCATCTTCCATTGTCAAGTTCGAGAAATCCAACTTCGTACTCCATGGTCATATTGTAGCCTGCAAGCTACTTGTTTTCCAGAAAAAATGTTGCTATCGACAGAGGGTTAGAGCGTAGATTTGGGCGGGAAAACCTTCAAATAATGTGTTGATAGCGTGCTGCAGGGTCGTTCCTGTGGTGATCACATCGTCGATGAGTAGGACTCGCTTATCGGCAATCTTCTCCCCTTTTCTCAATGTAAAACTATTTTTTGAAAACGAAACTCTCTGCTCTGGATTGAGACGGCCTTGAGGGTATTCTCCTCCTCTTCTGCGTAAGACGGGATAGACTGGCGTGGAGAGGGTTTTGCCTAAGTTATCGGCGATAGCATGGCTGTGATCGATTCCGTGAACGAGGGCGCGAAGCCAGGGACGACAGACGGGAACAATACAGTCCACTTCCCACCCTAATCGGTAGAACTGGGCAGCCAAAAAGGAAGCGGCGGTTTTAGCGAGGTGGGGTAGCTGGCCAGTTTTAAGCTTTTTGACCAGGCTTTTTACTGGACCGATATATTCTAGAGCTGAGGCGACTTGAATATTGAGCTCTTTTAGGGGAAAACGGTCGCTTGGATCACGCAGCTCAAAGTAGGGTGTACATCCTTCGCAGAAGAGGTGTGAGGATTTTTGCGGGACGGTTTGACAGTGAAGACAGAGCACTGGAAAGAGTAGATTATTCAACACAGCCACTACTCATCAAACTGGTTAGTGAGGGCTTAAAGAAGATTGATCATAATAGATCTCCTTCTTTTCATGCTCAATTAAGAAATAATTAGTTTTTCTCTTCTAAAAACTCAGCCTCTATTTCTTCAATAGTCGGTAGGGTCCCTTTTAACTCATGTGGTAAGGATTCCAATATAGTAGCCTCATATCCCGAGACACCAATTGGTTTATGAATGTCTTGAAGAGCATATTCAACTGTTAAAGCATTCCTGGTTTTGCAAAAAATCATTCCGATACTGGGTTTATCATTCGGATGTTTATATTGTTTATCAACCGCCGACAGATAGAAATTAATCTGACCGGCATCTCTCGGATCAAATGCCTCAGCCTTAAGCTCAATAACCATGTAGCATCTCAGCTTCAAGTGGTAGAAAAGAAGGTCAAGATAATAGTCCTTTTCTCCGACAGAAAGCGGAACCTGTCGGCCAACAAAAGCAAAGCCTTGTCCCAGCTCAAGTAAAAATTTCTGAAGATGGTTCATCAGACCTTGTTCAAGTTCTTTTTCACGATAATCTTTATCAAGTGCCAGGAAATCAAAATTATAAGGGTCTTTAAGCGTTTGCTGCGCCAACTCTGACAGAGGTTTTGGAAGAGTTGTCTCGAAATTAGTAATTGCCTTCCCCTGCCTGCTGTAGAGATCTGATTCGATCCAGGAAGTCAGTACCCTTCGGCTCCACCCATTCTCAATCGTTTTTTTGGCATACCAAACTCTTCTCTCGAACCCTTCGAGTTTCTCCAGAAGGATGATATTATGACCCCACGGAATTTGTGCAACAGCTGTTGCACAATTCAGCTCCGGATAGCAATTCGCAAATCTACGCATATATTGAAGGTTTCTTAAGGAAAGACCTCCAACTCCCGGAAAAGAAGATCCCAAGTCCTTAGCCAAACGCCCTATTGTTTTGGCTCCCCATCCTTCTTCAGAACTCTTTTGAGAGAGCATCCTTCCGATTCGCCAATACAGAAAAGTAAGCTCCTTGGTTACTGATAAGAAAGCACTTAGCTGCGCCCGATGAATATCGGTTTTTATCTTTTCTAAGAATGGAGCATAGCCTGGTGGGTTAACAAGTTCTTGTGTTTTCATTATTTACTCTGTTCAAGATCGAAAGAATTCTGAAAAAATCTCTAAAAAAAGTCAATATAGTCCTTGCGACACAATCAGGTTATTACTCATCAAAGTGGTTGGTGAGGGTATAGGCCGGCTTAAAGACGGTTCCTTTGACGGTGACGGTGAAGAATTCGGCGAGCTTCATCAGAAGATTGTACTGTTTCATCTTCACTTTCATATAGAGATTTCCATCAAAATCGATATAGGCAGGGTGGCCTTGGGCTAGGAAGAAGCGGGAGCGCTTGCCTTCGCTATACATGTCTTTAAACTTGGTCAAGTAGATGCGGCCATCCATAATCTCATATCTTATGGTACCTTGCGCCGGAACGAGTAGGCCAAGATCTAAACCGATGCGAGCGGTGATTTCGGTGGGTAGATAGAGAACGGGAGAGAGAAAGTTCTTTCTGGGAAGGTTGGTGAACCGCAAATCTCCACTCCCCTCAAAACTGGTTTGCTCACCAACAATCCCTTTGAGTTGATGGAGCTCACCTGATGAGATCAAGAGGGATTTGAAGAGGGTTTTGCTCTTTTTGTTTTTCTTGAACTTTTCCGAACGGAGCCTGGCAGGACGTAGCCTATCTAGTGCGATATGGGGGATCTCTACTGTCCAATGTCCCTCTTGCTTGGTCATCAGGGCTTGGGTCATAGTCAAGCTTCCTGACCAATCTTCGATAGAGAGATCGGTCAACTCAAAACGGTCTCCTGAATATGTTGCATGGGAGAAGAGAGAGTTGAGCTGTGTACCTCCCAAGAGAAACTCCTCTCCTGAGAGAGTGCCGGTGAAATGGAAGTCGCTTGGGTTATCTTTGGGGCAGACAAAATCGCCGCTGAGAATATATCCTTGGCCCATGCCGAGCTTGGTCACTACTTTTTGAAGATCTGTAGGCATGAGCCTGGAGACCCTCTCCAGATCGACCCCAATTCTGCCTACGAGTTGTATGTTCTTGGAAAAATCCAGATTCTCTTTTGCGTCGAGTAGAACATCGAGTCCGCAAAACTCTCCCTGGAGACTCTTGACACACCACCCTCTATCTTGGCGTCTCTCCCAGCTTGCCACGAGGCGCCCACTATCATCTTCTATGGCAGCTTCTCCATGACTCAAGGTCATGCTATCAACCATCATATCGATCCAAAAGTAATCATCCAGATAGCGATATTGGGTTGTCAGTTTAAGCTCGAGGGGGTCATAGGCCAGAGAGAAATTTTTCAGATCGAGCTGTTTGCCAGAGAGGGAGTAGATGCCATCTTTCAATGTGAGATTGATCCAGACCTGTTTTGGAAAGAACTCCAGAGAGATCTTTCCGTCGAGGGGTTCATTCTCTTTTAGAGCCAGAGCCAAATCAACAATGGTTGGATGAATCTTCCCGGGGAAAAGTCGGGTGAGCATCTCTGTGATCCATGGGAGTTTCTCAGGGGGAAGGGAGAAATCAAAGGATTCAAAGAGGACTTTTTGACTTTCAAGATGGTAGTGGAACTGGCCGAGCTTATACTTTTCGGCACCGGGAATGTCCACTTCAAGCCCTTCGATGGTCAATCCTTGATCAGAGCGGTAGTGACATGCGAGATCTTCTCCATCCCCAAAGTGAACTCCACCAAACTCAAGCCCAGCAAAGGAAGCCTGCGTTTCAACTTCGAGTTTCTTCTCTGTGAGCTGATAGGAAATGGTTCCGTTACCTCGAATGGTTCCTGCAGGATTCCAGAGGGCGAGGGTTTTTTCGACTGGAGGATGGGAGGAAAAGGTGTCGAGATGGACTTCAAAGTCGTTTACCTTTCCTGTGAAAGTCCAGGTTTGTCGATTAATGGCTCCTTCTAGAGAAAAAGCTCCAATCCCTTGGGCTAAAAGTTCCAGGTTGTCGATATAGCAGTCCTTTTCTGTCCAATCGATTTCAGCTGTTCCAGCACATTTCTCGGAATTAAAGTGGTGGATCGAAAAACGACTCCCCTCTTGCTCTCCGCGCAAAGAAAAGAGGTTGCTATCTATGAAGAGCTGTCGCTTCAGCTGATCACCCTCAGTTCTTCCTTCTAGGGATAAGACTTTTTCATCCTCTTGCCATACACTCATCTCAAGGGTGATCTGTTGGTGGGGAAAGTTCGTGAGGGTTACTTCCGGGACGACCAGCCGATAGGGAGTCTCATTCCACATAAAGGACCCCGTACCTTCGGAGAAGGTCATTCTATTGGCCAGGAAATCATAATCGAAGGTGGTAGAGAGATCTGAAATAGTCAAGGGAGCGGTCTGGTAATCGGCGTGGAGCTCGCCACGGATCCTTCCCTCAAGTAGATGAGATTTGGGTTGAAAAGCAAAGTGAAAGAAGAGGTCGTTCTCTGCACATTCGATCTGTCCATCAATGGGAAGATCCCAGGAAACGGAAGGGACGAAGTGCGAGAGAATGTCTAGGGCTTGCGAAGCTGGCCCGTGGATATGGTGGGTCTCAATCGTCAGTTCGACGTCATCGATATGATGGATCGCTAACCCCATTTCGCCTTGAAAGACCAGATCCTCACGCTTCATCTCGATTTGTTCGAGGCGGATCTTTTCATTCTCAAAGTAGACAACCGCTTTGGCGTCAGTAAAAGTGAGATCGAAATTCTTCTGGGTATAGGTCGCTTGGGACAGTGGTAAACAGCCGAGATGTTCCAACGTGTCGAGGTCAATATAATGGACAGCCGCTATCTCTCCAACATCCGCACCTATTCGGTCGGTTTTGAGGAAGAAATGGGGACTCTCCAAAGAAAACTCTTTGGCCTGATAAAAAATGACGAGAAAACGGTCATCGAAGGTCGCTTCAAAGTCCACCTTCCCAAAACCATCCAATCTGATGCCATGGAAGAGAAAGGGAGAGAGAAATTGTTCTATGGGCAGCTCTTTTCCTCGCAACCAGCCATGTCTTTTTCGAGAGAGACAGAACTGCTCTTTGAGGCTCTCCATGAAAGTCTCATTCATCGCTACTTCTGGATAGGATGACGGAAAGCGATCTCCAAAGGAACAGCCAAATGAGATGATCTGCTCATCAGAACCTATGAGAATTTTTCCCTCAAGTTCAAGACCAAGTTTGCCACGTTTGACAAAGGCATCGACTTGAAAGAGATCGTTTGGGAACGCTTCGACAAAGGCTTCTTGAATAATCGGAGGAAGGAATGAGGCCATCTCTTCTGAACAGCCCGAAAAGGTCAAGCGCATGAGCAGATCGTCAGAGAGCCAGTCGAGCGACCACTCCCCTTTCATTCCTAGGAGGTTGGCCTCAAAAAGAGAGCTCTCTACCTTTCCCTGCTTCACCAGTAATTGTGTGTGGTCAATGTTGAGATCCCACATTCCCTGCCAAAGATCTCGGTGTCTCTCTTTGAATGCCAGCGAGCCATTATGCAGTTCAATCTCTCCATCCCACTCTTCACATTTACTAGGGCAGACGCAAAGATTCATAGAGAGTTTCTCCACAGCTCCAGAGAGCGCAAGCGAAGGGTTTTCAGCCAAGACCTCAGTCAAGTGAACCTGGCCACGAATCTCACTGATCTCATTCCCTTGCCACGCTACTCCCATCACACCATCGATGAGTCCCTCCGCAAACTCCCAGTGGGTGCTAGGATTCACAAGATAGGACTCCATATAGTAGCGCACCACGCCGCTCAAAGAGGCTAGAGCATGGGAGTCAAACACTGCGGAGAGCTCCGCCTTTCCATCGATTCCTTGCAAGTAGTGAAGCACCAGCGGGGGACTCTCTGGCTCCAGTCGCAGCGTAATCTTCTCCACAACTTCCTGATTTTTAATCGCCCCTTCCATCTCCCACTCGATCTTTTGACCGGTGACGAAAAGGGTGCCATTCCGAACGACGGTCTTCAAGTCTGAACAAAACGGGATCGGGCGGAAAGAAAACTCACTTCTTTGAGATTGCACGATGGTAAGTTGGTCGATATCGAGCTCACCGCAAAGTTTCTTTGCTCTCCAATCAAATCGAGGATGGAGTGAAACTTGGGAAAAATGGATATCGAAGTGATCAGGTTTCGTGATTTTTCCATCTTTGAGAGCTATCCCACCATTTTTCCAAGCCAGTTCTTCATAACTCAACTTGGCACCCAAAGAGATGCGACAATAGGAGGATAAACCAAACGAGACGACTCCGAGAAAGAGATCGATAGGGAATAGACAGATGCCAATAATAGCAAAAGTCAGAAGAGCCGATCTTATAGGATGTTTAAGCACACCTAGTAGCATACACAGGTCATTGCCCCGAATCAATTTTCTATTTCCGATTTCCAGAAAATTTGCTACCTTGTTGGAATGCTACGTCGTTTTTTAGATTTTCAACGCACTCTCTTTGAAAAAGGAAAACCACTCCATCGCCTCCAGCCACTCTTTACTGCCATCGACAACTTTTGTTACGAACCCCCTATCAACACCCTAAACCCTCCTTTTATCCGCGATGCCATCGACGTCAAACGGTGGATGACCCTCGTCGTCATCGCCCTCCTCCCCGCCATCTTGATGGCCATCTGGAATACCGGTGTCCAGAAGCTGGTCTATGGTTCTGGAGATGCGAATGTGATGAAAGAGTACCTCGCCGCTTCGACGACTTTCAAAGGCTATTTCACCTTCATGGGGCAAAACCACAGATGGGCTCTCGCACTCCAAGAAGGGGCAGCCGCTTTTCTCCCCCTGATGTTGATCAGTTATCTCGCTGGAGGGCTGGCAGAGACTGCCTTTGCCTGCATCCGTCGCAAAGAGATCGCCGAAGGGTTTCTCGTCAGCGCCATGCTCTATCCCCTCATTCTTCCCCCCACCATCCCCTATTGGATGGCAGCCGTTGGGGTGATCTTTGGGGTGATCATAAGCAAGGAAGTCTTCGGCGGGACCGGGATGAATATCCTCAACCCGGCGCTCGTCTGCCGCGCCTTTCTCTTCTTCACCTTCCCTGGCAAGATGTCCGGCGATGTCTGGATAGGCACCAATCCCACCAAAATCTCCGATAGTCTCGCCAAGATGAATACCGATTTGAGCACCGTCGATGGCTATTCTCAGGCCTCCCCATTGGCCACTTTGAATGCCGCAACTCCCGACATCAAACGGATCCATGTCGATGCGATCGCCTCCAACACCCTCGGAGGCAAAGTCGAAACCTTTGACACCCTCCAACACCAATTTGATCAGTGGAACGTCGTCGGCGATCACAGCGCTACGCTTGGAGACCTTTCCATCGACCAGATGCAAAGTTTTGTCACCTCCCCCCTCGACGGCGGAGGGCTCGGCCTAATGCCCAACAACTTTGATGCCGCACATAGCTTTGCTAAGACCAGCTATGGACTCGACAACTTTAGCGACGGCAACCTCTTCTTCGGCAATATGATGGGATCGCTCGGCGAAACCTCAACTATCGCCTGCCTTCTCGGCGGCCTTTTCTTGATCTACACCGGCATCGGCGCCTGGAGAACCATGGTCGCCTTCGGAATTACCGCCTTCCTGACCGCCTTTATTTTTCAGTTCTTCTCTACCCACTTCGGGATAGATGGTGGCGCCTGGAACCCCGCCAGATACGCCATGCCCGCCTATCGCCATCTCATCATGGGAGGACTCGCTTTCGGGCTGGTCTTTATGGCCACCGATCCCGTCAGCTCTCCCAATATGAATAGTGCTAAATGGATCTATGGAGGATTGATCGGCCTTGTCACCATCGTCATCAGACTCATCAACCCCGCCTTCCCAGAAGGGGTGATGCTCGCAATCTTGTTTGGCAATGTCTTTGCCCCCCTAATCGACTATTATGCCGTCAGAAACTATAGGAGAGCCTATCGTGGCCAAGCCGTCCCAGAACCCAGCTGACAAACAATCCCGTCTGCCCCACACCAATCTCCAAATCTTGCTCTTTGTCATTGCGCTCTGTTTTACCTCAGCCTTTCTGCTGGCAGTTATCGCCTTCGTCCTAAAAACCCCTCAAGAAGATGCCGCCGAATTAGATCGAAGCAAACAGATGCTCATCGCCACCAAAATTCTCAGCTACAACCAAACCTTCCAAATATTTCAAGATGGTACACTGACCCCCGCACAATTTGATCCCTCAACACAACTCTTAATCCCCACCGAAGATCCCCCCAAAGCGACTGACGATGAGATCAGAGCCATCTCTACTCTACGTATCCGCGCCCTCCTCACCGACAGCGGGGGCGCTGCCTACACCTTCGAGAAAAAAGGACTCAACCTCCAAGACTACCTCACCACCAACAAAAAGACCGGCTACGCCGACCTCCCCCTCAAACTCTTTTACGCCATCCTTCCCAACGATGCCTCAAGCGCCACCACCACCGCTTCCGATCTGGCCACCGATCTCACCAAAGCCACCTCCTTTGTCATCCCCGTCTCAGGCTATGGCCTCTGGGGTCCTGTCTACGGCTACATCGCCCTCGAGTCCAACGGAGATACCGTCCTCGGAACCACCTGGTATGAGCAGTCCGAAACTCCCGGTCTTGGCGCCAATATCGATACTTCCTGGTGGCAACAACAGTTTTTTGGCAAGGTTGTCTTCCAAGAGTCCCCCTCAGGCACCACGGACTTTCAAACCGCTCCTATGGGTATCCTCGTCGTCAAGGGCAAAGTACAGGATGTCTTGGGCACCACCCCCAAAGCCAACAGCGCCGTCGATGGCATCTCAGGTGCCACCCTCACCGGCGATGGAATCACCTCAGCCTACCAAGACTCACTGACCCCCTATCGCGCCCTTCTGACCAAAATCAACCAGGAGACCAATGGCTGACCGACATCACCCTCTCAAAAACTACTTCAAAGAGCCCCTCTGGAAAAACAACCAGATCCTCGTCGCTATCCTCGGCATCTGTTCCGCCCTCGCTGTCACCACCACCCTCACAACCGCCATCACCATGGGAATCGCTGTCAGCGTCGTCACCGGCTTCTCCTGCTTTTTTGTCTCACTACTGCGCAAAGTCACCCCCGATAACGTCCGCATGATCACCCAGCTCGTCATCATCGCCACCTTTGTGATCATCGTCGACCAGTTCCTCCGCGCCTACTTTCTCTCCATCTCCAAAACCCTCTCCGTCTTTGTCGGCCTGATCATCACCAACTGCCTAGTCATGGGACGGACCGAGAGCATGGCCCGCAATATCAAACCCATCCCCGCCTTTCTCGACGGCTTTTCCTCAGGCCTCGGCTACGCCTGGGTCCTCTTTCTCATTGCCGGACTCCGAGAGTTTTGGGGCTTTGGACAGCTCTTCGGCATCCAACTCATCCCCGAAGGTTGGTATGCTACTCCAGAACATCCCGACCGCTACCAAAATTTCGGGCTTATGGTCCTAGCCCCCGCCGCCTTTTTCATCCTTGGTTTTTTCGTTTGGATCGCTAATATCATCAATAAACCTGACAAACCCGCTTACTAAAACTATGTGGATCGGTAACTACACACCCATCAACCTGCTCGGTCTTCTCATCCAGACCATCTTTATCCAGAATATTCTGCTCTCCTACTTTCTCGGAATGTGCAGCTACCTCGCCTGCTCCAACCGCCTCCCCACAGCTCATGGCCTCGGACTCGCCGTCACCGTCGTCCTCACCTGTTCAGGCGTCCTCAACTGGTTTGTCCACAACTTTGTCACCGGCAACGGTGCTCTCGCCTGGCTTAGCTTTATCGGCATCAACACCGGAGAGCTCGACCTCAGCTTTCTCGAATTTATCGTCTTTATTTCTGTGATTGCCGCCTTTGTTCAGGTCTTAGAGATCCTGATCGAGCGGTTCTCTCCCCCGCTCTACCACGCCCTCGGAATGTTTCTTCCCCTGATCACCGTCAACTGCGCCATCTTGGGAGGCGTGCTCTTTGGAATCACCCGTGAGTATCCCATGATTGTCATTCTCGTCTTCTCACTGGGATCTGGATTGGGCTGGTGGCTGGCGATTGCTTTGATTGCAGCTATCCGTGAGAAACTCACCTACTCAGATATCCCGAAAGGGCTACAAGGGATGGGGATTACCTTTATTGTGACCGGATTGATGGCGATGGCCTTTATGGGACTGCTCGGCATCAACCTCGCCGTCCCCGCAGCTCAGAAGGGCGCTGACATCAAGACAACCTCAGATTTAGCCCAAGACTGATAATTAAAGCGACAAGAGTATGCCACTTTGGATTTCCTTTTTCAGAAAGTGTTTTATAAAGACTCTCTCGACCCAAATGAGTCTTTTTAGCTAGATTACCAATCCCGCCCTGTGCTTCAGCAACATTTCTGAGAGCCGTTAGGAAGAGATGTTTAGATTCCTCATCCCCTTTGAGACTCTCTTCTAATGCTGCGTTTAAATAGGCGACAGCTTCATCATGATCTTTTAGCTTGTCTATTAACCAATCCTGATATTTTCTACTTTTTGGCATAATTTTTCACCCTAGATTGAGCATGTCGAAAGGTGCATTCACAATTATAATACATTTTGAGTCATTTATAACCACAGAGCCCACAGAGGCTTCGTTGTGGCGCCGCTCCTACGGCGCGGCTTTTAATATCTCCGTATAACCCCATGTTCCGCTTCGCTCCACACGGGGCTTCTTAGAGTTTGATCGCTTCCGCGATCTGTAATACCATTTAGGATAATTCGGGCACGCACGCGCTCGGGCACGTATTTTGGAGTGAAAAAGAATGTGGGGTTTTGGGGGGATCGCGGAAGCGATCAGAGGTCACAACCCCGCGTGAAAGCGTTGGCCGAAGGCCGTCGCTGGAACGTGGGGTGTTGGGAGGGGATCGCGGAAGCGATCAAAGGTCACAGCCCCGCGTGGAGGCGTTGGCCAAAGGCCTTCGCTGGAACGTGGGG